>JAEEGL016083119.1_pt1 | contig 14787 bp, 8 predicted proteins | sample 9134231 | NCBI WGS metagenome assembly JAEEGL01 (sample SAMN16246548, study PRJNA631951) | gut metagenome | biome: gut microbiome; feature: rumen; material: fiber-attached | host: Bos | place: Iran: Karaj | collected 2018-10 | reverse complement strand
GAACTTGGTGGCAAGTTCCTTGTTCCACACATTACCTGATGCTTCGAAGATGGAGAAGATGTCCTTGTCCAACACTTCTGCCCAAAGATAGCCGTAGTAGCCGGCGCTGTAACCGCTGGAGAAAATATGGTTGAAATAGGTAGTTCGGTAGCGCGGGATGATCTCGTCGATCAGGCCCATCTCCTTGCAGACCTTGGCTTCGAACTCATCGATGTCGATGCCCTCGATGCTGGAGAGTTCGTGCCACTTCATGTCGAGGATGGAGGCGGCGCAGAGTTCAGTGGTCATGAAGCCTTGATTGAACTTCGAGGCAGCCTCGATCTTTTCGACGAGCTCCTGAGGGATGACCTCGCCGGTCTGGTAATGGACGGCATACTTGGCCAGCAATTCGGGCTGGAAAGCCCAATTCTCGTTGAACTGAGAGAAAGTCTCGACCAAATCGCGGGCGACGGAAGTACCGCTCACGGAAGGATAGTGGCACTTGGTCAGGAAGCCGTGAAGGGCGTGGCCGAACTCGTGGAAGGCCGTCTCGACCTCATCGACGGTAAGAAGGGCGGTGCCGTCCTCGGCGGGTGACGAGAAATTGCAGACGTTGACGATGATAGGACGGATCTCGTTGCCGTCCTTGTCGAAGTACTGGTCGCGGAAGTTGTTCATCCAGGCACCGCTGCGCTTGGTCGAACGCGGGAAGTAGTCGCAGAAGAAAATGCCGAGCAGAGAGCCGTCAGCGTCGGTAAGTTTCCAGGCCTCTGCCGCGTCGTTGTAGAGCTTGAGCCCTTCGAGACGCTCGAAGTTCACTCCGTAAAGCGTGTGGGCCGCCTCGAATACACCCTTCTGCACGTTCTTCATTTCGAAGTAAGGCTTGGTAATATCCTCGTCAAGGTCATACTTGGCCTTGCGGACCTTCTCGGCATAGTACCACCAGTCCCAGGGCTTGATCTTAGTCCCGGCAGGAAGGAGACCTGCCTTGATGTCCTGGTTCATGACCTCCTGCATTTCGGCCACTTCCTCCTTTGCCTTGGCGACGGAAGCCTTCATTATGCCGTCGAGGAAAGCGTCCACGGTCTCGGGATCGTGGGCCATCTTAGGCTCGAGGATGAATGCGGCGGGGTTGTCGTAGCCCATGATCTTCGCCTTCTCGATGCGCAGGCGCATGACGTCGAGCACGAGCTGGCGGTTGTCGTTCTCATTGCCGTTGTGGCCGCGGGAGGAATAGGCCTTGAACATCTCCTCGCGCAGAGAGCGGTCCTCTGTGGTGGTCATAGCGGTAGGATAAGCCGAAACCGAGATGCCGAAACGCTCCTTGAATGCATTGTTCTCGGCGAGGTTGTTGTTGCCGATCTTGTTGGTCTTGGCGGACATCTCGGTATTGATCTCGCGCAGACGGGCCTGCTTGGCCTCGTCGAGGCCGATACCGTTGCGCTCAAACGCCTCGTATGTCTTCTTGAGGACCATCTGCTGCTCGCGGGTGAGACCGCTCTGGTCGGCGTTGTACAAAGCTGCAACCTTCTTGTAGAGGTCCTTGTTCATGTAGATATTGTCGCTGTGTTCGGACACGAGCGGGGTGATCTCCTCTTCGATGGCTACGAGCTCGGGGCAGTTCTCGGTCTCGCTGACATTGTAGAACACTCCCTGCACCTTGCTGAGGATGCTGCCTGAAAGCTCCAGCACACCGATTACATTGTCGAAGGTCGGAGCGTCGGGGTTGGCGATAATGGCTTCTATCTCCTTCTGCTGCTGCTCGATGCCGGCCTTGAAGGCGGGGACGTAGTCAGCGTATTCGATTTTGTCGAAAGGCGGAATGCCGTAAGGAGTGTCCCAATCCTCAAGGAAAGGGTTTACGCGGGTATTGCCCGTACAAGCTGTAAGAAGGGTCATGAGGGTAAGGCCGGCGATACCGGCCGCTTTGTTCAAATGATTCATATATAACGGTTTGATTATTTCCACCAGGAGCCGGGAGCCTGCGTCTTGACCGCGCGGGCCTTATCGGCGCCTATGACGTCCGGAAGGTTGACGAAGAAATCTAAGCCGGTCTTCTTCTCGAGCTCGTCGATGGACATGATGTAATTCATGAACGATTCGGCAGGGATGGAAGAATCGTGAGGGATATAGAACCCGCAGGCTATGTAGTCGGCACCCTTCTCATAGCGGAGAAGGGCCTTGTAATACGCTTCAGGCAGCTTGACTTTGTGGTTCATCTTGTCCGGGATGGCCGTCGACGTGGACTTGACCACGCATCCGGTCACCACGTACAGGGTGTCGCAGGCCTTGGCATAGGTGCGGACCTTGCTCTCGAGCTTCTCCCAGACTCCGCCGTTGAAGTCCGGCTCCTGCGGCGTCATGTTGGTCGCGTAGAAAGTCGAAACGTTGGCGGCGCGGTCGAGTCTGTCCGCGGAAGGAATCTGATGTCCGCGGGAATGGCCGGTTCCGTAGGCGGAGGTGATGATGTTCTGCTGCACGGCATACGGAAGAAGAGGGTCGTAACCCCAGGCATCGGACCTGCTGCCGCTGCCGATCAGGCCTCTGTTGAGCGGATAGGCCACCCAGGACGATACGAACGAGGCATAGTCGTAATAGAAGGACCAGTTGCGTGTCCCCCCTGACTTCATATAGTCGCCTCCGCCCATGTCGTGGGCGAACCATTCCTTGCCGTCGTCCTTCTTGGTGGCGGGCAGTTCGAGCCAGTGCGGAGTGGCCACGTCGAGGCCATAGCCATAAGTCTCTTCAGGCTCCGGCTTGTTGGGATCGTCCTTCTCTCCACAGCCGGAAAGGAGGGCTGCAGAGAGGAACAGGCAGATGTAAATATATCTGTTCTTCATGAGTTCTTGTCCTTAATGTTTTTATCCAATTGATAAAGGTACGGAATTATTCTGAAAGAAGATGAACGCACAGGGACATTTTCATAAGAAATAATTGGCTAATTTTGTAGAAACAATCATCCACATATCATCATGAAAAGAATCGTCCTCTGCCTGTTCTCCGCCCTTGTCCTTTTCGGGTGTGCGAAGAGCGTCCCTGTCCTGACCGTCGAAGGGGGTCAGGTCCAAGGTGTCAAAGCCGAAAAAAAAGGAGTATATGTCTACAAAGGCATCCCCTATGCCGCTCCGCCCATCGGAGAACTGCGCTGGAAGGAACCTCAGCCAGTCGTTCCCTGGGAGGGCGTCCGTATGTGCGACCACTTCGGACATCCTTCATTCCAGGTGACCCACTATCCCGGAGGATACACCGACGAATGGGGCTACGGTGAAGAGCCTGCCTACAGTGAGGACTGCCTCTACCTCAACGTCTACACAACCGCTCCGGGACAGCCGGACAAGAAGCTTCCCGTCGCCATGTGGATACACGGCGGCGGACTGCGCGAAGGCTGGGCTTTCGAGCCTGAGTTCGACGGAGAGGAGTTTGCGGCCAAGGACGTGGTACTCGTATCCATCAACTACCGCCTGGGAATGTTCGGCTTCATGTCGCATCCCGACCTGATCGCCGAGAATCCCAACGGCTCTTCCGGCAATTACGGCATCATGGACCAGGTCCAGGCCCTCAAGTGGATACAGAAGAATATCGCCCAGTTCGGCGGGGACCCCGACAACGTCATGATCTTCGGACAGAGCGGCGGCGGCAGGAGCACCCGCACCCTGAGTGAATCGCCGCTCGCACGCGGTCTTTTCCACAAGGCCGTGATAATGAGCGCGCAGGGCTTCGCGATGCCTGCGCCTTCCATCCCAGGCATGCCCGCACGCCCGGCCGCTCCCGCACAGACCCTCGACCAGCAGGCGGAGTACTACAAGACGATCATGGACTGGGCCAAGCTCGACGATCTCTCCAAGATGAGGGCGGCCTCGACCGAGGAGATCTTCAGCATCGTGAACATCTACAACCGCGTGAACGGAGTCCGCGGCGGCATGGGTATGTTCGCTCCCATCATCGACGGATACGTATGCAAGCAGGACTTCGATACGGCCGCGAAAGAAGGCAATCTCGCCAATGTCCCCTATATGATAGGATGCACCCTCAACGACGCAGGGAACATGCCTCCGGGCATCGTCGAGTTCTGCAAGGACAGGGAGCAGAAAGGCAACAAGGCCTACGCTTACCAGTTCGCCCGTCCGCTCCCTGACGACGGCAACCATCCCGAGATCACCGGCCGCCTGCGCGGGGCGTTCCACTCCTCTGACCTGTGGTTCGTATTCAAGTCCCTGCGCAACTGCTGGCGTCCCTGGACCCAGGGAGACTGGGATCTCTCGGAGAAAATGCTGACCGCCTGGACCAACTTCGCCAAATACAGCGACCCTCAGGGTGAATGGAAACCCTGTACCGCAGAGGACCCTTCCTTCATGGTCTTCCGCCTCGATGAGAATGACAACGAGGCTTCGTTCTTCGGAGAACCTCTCAGCCCGTCCAGGCCATGAGAGCGCTGAGACTGTTTATCGCTGCGGCCGCCATTGCGGCCGTATGCGCCTGCGGTCCCTCCGACCCGCTCGTCGTACGCACGAAGTGCGGCCTTGTCAAAGGCATCGAGGAGGAGGGGACGCTCGCCTTCAAGGGCATACCCTACGCCAGGGTCGAGCGCTTCATGCCTCCCCTTCCGGTAGAGAAATGGGATACCGTGATGGTCTGCGACCATTTCGGACCGCAGGTGATGCAGGGCAACGGCCGGCGCGAAATGCCTGAGAGCGTGATGTCCGAGAAGAATTCCTGCGTACTCAACGTATGGACCACCGACACCAAGGCCTCGAAACCTGTCATGCTATGGATACACGGCGGAGGTTTCGACTCCGGCTCGGCCGCCGGCAATCCCGGCTGGGGCCTCGCGAAGCAGGACGTGGTCGTGGTCAGCCTGAACCACAGGCTCAACATCCTGGGATTCCTCGATCTCTCCACTTTCGGCGAGAAGTACAGGCACTCCGGAATGGTAGGCATGCTCGACATCGTACAGGCCCTGGAGTGGATTCGCGACAATATCAAGGCTTTCGGCGGAGACCCGTCCAACGTCACCATCTTCGGTGAATCAGGAGGCGGTGGCAAGGTAGGCACGCTGATGTGCATGCCAGCTGCAAAAGGCCTCTTCCACAAGGCCATAATAATGAGCGGCACCATCCTCAACGTCAATACCAAGGCTATGGCCGAGGAACTCGGCCGCGCCGTGGTCGAGCAGCTGGGGCTGGGCCCTGACGAGCTCGACCAGCTCGAGGACGTGCCTTACGGCGACCTCGTCGCGGCCGGCCAGCGGGCCATGGCCGCCAGCATCGGCACCCGCGCGCCGGGCACGCCGATGATGTGGGGCTTCGGCCCTGCGCCGGACGGCGAAGACCTGCTCCAGCAGCCATTCCAGCCGGATTTCGCAGACATTTCCTCCGATGTCCCGCTGATGATTGGTACGACCTTCAACGAGCTCCAGAGGCGTGTCTACGGCACTCCAATGACACTCGACGAGGCCAAGGAACAGCTGAAACCCACCTTCGGCGACAGGGTGGACGAGTATGTGGCTGCATTCGCGGAAGCATGGCCGGACTACACCCCACAGGACCTCCTTTCCATCGACATGATGTTCAGACCGAAGACGCTCATCACCGCCGACGCGGTGGCCACGACCCGCAAGGCCCCGACCTGGATGTACATTTTTACCTGGAAGTCCCCCGCGGACCAGGGCTCGGTGCATGGATATGAACTCAACTTCTGCTTCAACACTCCCCAGCTGCACGGCCGCACTCTTCCCGAAGTGACCGACGCCGACTGGCAGCTCGCGGAGAATATGAGCCGAAGCTGGGCCAATTTCGCCATAACCGGAAACCCCAACGTCGACGGCCTGCCGGAGTGGAAGCCCTACACTCCTGAAAACGGAGAGTGCTTCGTTTTCGACCACGAGTGCAGCGTACGCAGGAATTTCGACCGTCCCCTGCAGGGAATCCTCAACGACTGCTGCTTCAAGCAGCTGGACGAATTCAACCGCCGCAACAAGTCCGAATAATATGCGCAACTTTGCAAAGATTGCGTATCTTTGCAAACTATGAAAACATCCATCGTTTCCATCACTTACGCATTCTTTCTGGCACTCTGTTGCCTTCAGGCATACGCACAGGATACGCCTGCCGAACTGAAAGCGTTCGAGCAGGCCGCCGGAAGCGGCTCGGTACTCTTCCGAGGGAAGCAGGCAAATGCTTACGAGCGTCCCGCCAACGGCAATCCATACTGGTCTTCCACCGCATTCGTTCCGGGCATGATAGTGTTCGAGGACAGGTTGTACGACGACATCCTTGTGAACATAGACGCCATCGCCGGACAGGTGCTCGTCCGCAAGGCCGACAACCCCATAGCGATAGCGCTCCCGGCGGCGTCAGTCAGTTCGATTACCACTGAGGACAAGCGCTTCGAATGGATTCCGGATACGGTCGAAGGACTTCCGGAAGGCTTGTACGAGGTCATCGGAGACTCCCGGGAAAAGATCTACAAGCACGTGGCAAAGCGGCTCCAGACCAGTTCCCAGAACATGAACGGCGATCCTATAGGATATGTCGATCCCGGCTACAGGTCGGAAGTGAACGACTACTATGCCATTTCCAAGACCTATTATTTCAAGGACAGGGACGGCCGTTTTTCCCGCGTGAAGGGCAGGAGCGCCCTGCTCAGGAAGTTCCCGGAGCGCAGGGGCGAGTTACGGAAAGCGCTGTCAGCCGCGGGATATGACGTGCCGGGCATCGATTTCGACGCATATTGCAAGATGGTCCTAAAAATGGTCGCCCGATGAAGAGAACCTTATTGACCCTTCTGGCCGCGCTGTGCCTTGGCATGGCACCCCTGGCGGCGCAGGACAACCTGGATATCAGGCGGGTAGGACTCGATTCGCTGGTCCACTTCCTGAGGAAGGAATTCCAGCGTGACATATATTTCATCATGGATGAAAAGGAGCAGTCCAGTTTCAGCGTAAGCGCTCCGCGGGACCGTTTCCTCGATGCCGCGTTGGACCGTCTCCGCGAGAGCGGATATGTCGTAAGCTCCTACGGCTCAAGCATATTTATACTCCACAGCAAAACAGTTTTCACCTCCCTGCCTGCGGGTTATTTCGACGACGGGACGAGTTCATCCGACAATAGTGAGCTGGAGCGCTATCTCTCCGAGCAGAACACAGTCGTCACCTTCGCCAACAAGGTTTATGAGATAGGCGATCCATCAGCCGGACGCAGCGGAAAGGTCTATCTGAACGGCCATGTCAGGGACGTTTCCAGCGGAGAACCCCTGACGGGAGTGTCCGTCTATGACACCGGAAGCAGCGCTTACACCGTCACTGACGCGGACGGATTCTACCGCATAGCCCTGCCTGTCGGGGATGTCTCCCTCAGCCTCAGCGGTTATTCGTTGGACGACATGCACCTGAACCTGAAGCTCTATGACGACGGCACTCTGGACGTGGTGATGAAAGAGAAGGTCACGGCCCTGACCGGAGCCGTCATTTCCGCGGATGCCGTATCATATCACCGGGATGCCAAACTCGGCCTTGAGCGGATGAGGATCGACATCGTTTCCAAGATTCCTTCCGCCTTCGGCGAAGGCGACGTGATCAAGGCCGTCCTCACTCTGCCCGGCGTCAAGTCGGTGGGCGAGGCGTCCAGCGGTTTCAACGTCCGCGGCGGTTCCACCGACCAGAACCTCATCCTGTTCAACGACGGAACGCTTTACAATCCGACCCATCTGTTCGGCATATTCTCGGCCTTCAATCCGGACGTTATAAGCGAGGTGGAACTGTACAAGAGTTCCATCCCGGCCGAGTTCGGCGGACGCATCTCTTCGGTACTTGACGTGCGCGGACGCGAAGGCAACTCCAACAAGGTGGGAGGTTCCCTCGGTATCGGCCTGCTGACCAGCCGTTTCCACCTCGAAGGGCCGCTTGTGAAAGGAAAGACGACATTCATCGTCGGAGGCCGCACCACGTACTCCAACTGGATGCTGAATATGCTCCCGGCAAGCAGCAATTATCACGGCGGACGTGCGGACTTCAGCGACGTGAACGCCAGCATTACCCATAAGGTGAACGACAGGAACACCATCCAGGCATATGCCTATTGGTCAAGGGACGCATTCTCGTTCAGCCGCGACACGACATTCCGCTACTCCAACCTAGACGCATCGCTTAAATGGCGCAGCAGGCTCGGAAGCCGCCTTGACATGGTGACCGCGGCCGGATACGACCGTTACGGTGCATCCTTCGGCAACGACTTCAACGAAATGTCCGGATACCGCATCGACACAGGTATCCAGGAGGGATTCCTCAAGAGCACGTTCCACTATGCTGCGGGCAGTTCCCACAACCTTACCTTCGGCGGAGCGGCCGTCTGGTATGTCCTGATGCCCGGTGCGCTCTCGGGTCTCCACGACAATACCCTGATAGAGCCGAGGAAGCTCGAAACCCAGCAGGCGCTTGAGCCAGCGCTGTTCGTCAGCGACAGTTGGACCGTCACTCCCGCCCTGCTGCTCGAAGGCGGCCTTCGCATAAGCGGTCTGGCGGCATTCGGGCCGACGAAGTTCTATGCCAATCCCGAGGTGCGCCTGTCCGGCAAGTATTCCTTCAGGGACAATCTGTCGCTCAAGGCGGGTTTCAACACCATGAGCCAGTACATCCACCTCATATCCAACACATCGTCCATCTCGCCCATCGACAGCTGGCAGCTCTGCAACGACAAGGTGCGCCCGCAGAACGGATGGCAGGCCGCCTCAGGCCTGTATTGGACCGTAGGCGGCGGGCAGGCGGACCTCTCTCTCGAAGCATATTACAAGAGGACTTCGCATTACCTCGACTACAAGTCCGGTGCGACGCTCCTGATGAACGAAAATCTTGCCGACGAACTTGTCGAGACCTACGGCAGGGCATATGGGGTAGAGATTATGGCCAAGCGCACTTCCGGTAAACTTACTGGCTGGATATCATACTCTTACGCCCGTTCCCAACTAAAGGAAATGTATGACCGGGGAGTGGAAACCATCAACGGCGGCGCGTGGTACAACGCCCCGCACGACAAGCCGCACGAGGTCAAGCTGGTGTCCAACTACAAGTTCACCCACCGCTTCTCCCTGTCGGCCAACCTCGACTACTCCACCGGGCGGCCCGTGACCCTGCCCATCGGCACCTACCGCTACGGCGGCGACGACCGCCTCGCGTACTCGCAGCGCAACACCTACCGCATCCCGGACTACTTCCGCCTGGACCTGGCGTTCAACATCGACCCGGGCCACTACCTCCGGCAGTTCTCCCACATGTCCTGGACGATCGGCGTCTACAACGTGACCGCCCGCAAGAATGCGTATTCGGTCTTCTTCGACGGCCAGGAGGGCTACCTGCTCTCCGTCTTCGCCTGCCCCATCCCCTATGTCAACCTCAACCTGAAATTCTGATGGCTACGAGACACCTGATCCGCATCGCGGCACTGGCCGCCACGCTGTTCGCCGCAGCCGCCTGCATCTATCCCTATCATGTTGAGTTCGGGGACAGCGACATCCGGCCCATCGTGGTCGAGGGCGACATCCTCCTCGGCGGTACCGCCACGCTCAACCTCAGCTACGTCCGCCCCTTCGGCGAGAGCAGCGACGACGTCTCCGTCCTGGCGACCGCCCGCATCGAAGGCGAGGACGGGACCCAGGTGGCCGGTACGGGCGAAAACGGCGTGTCGGGCAGGCCCGCGACGGGTCCCTGGACCTTCGACACCGCCAACCTGCCCGAAACCCAGCGCTACCGCCTGCACATCGAGACCTTCACCCAGGCCGGGAATGCGTCCCAGGTCTTCGAATCCGACTGGCTGACCCCCAGCCCCGCCCCGACGATCGACGACCTGGCCTACGCCCACCATCCGGAAGTCGACGAACTCTGGATTGGCCTGAGCATGCACTGCCACGGCTCGCATTACTTCCGCTGGACCTTCACGGAGACCTGGGAGTACCACAGCGACGTCAACACCTGGCTGGAGTATCTCCCGCGCACACGGTCCATTGACTGGTACAAGGACACCAACATGTATTTCTGCTGGAACGACGTGGAGAACGGCAAGATCAACCTCTTCTCCACCGTCAACCAGACGGACGACCGCTTCGAGGAGCTGGCCTTCCATACGATTCCGCTCACCGACTTGCGCCTCCAGGTCCTGTACCGGATGCGGCTGCGCCTGGAAGCGCTGAGCGAGGAAGCCTACAGCTACTGGAACAACGTCCGGCAGAATTCCGAGGAGCAGGGCTCCATCTTCTCCCCCACGCCCAGCGAGATGACCGGCAACATCCATTGCATTTCGGATCCGAGCGTGCAGGTGATCGGCTATCTCAACGCCGCCGTCCCGGCCGACGCCGAGCTGTACTACGACAACTGGGAGGAGAAACTCTACCATACGGCGCTGCCCCTGACCTTCCCCAGCTACAAGGTCTCCGCAAACCGGCGCGACTCCATGGCCCTGATGTATTCCAGCTTCTTCCTCCCCTACGAGGAGGTCTATGAAGGGATCGGCCTCAGCCCGTCCCATTATATGTGGGGACCGAGCCGCTGCATCGACTGCAGGGAACTGGGCGGCACGAAAGACCGGCCGGAGGACTGGCCCAACGACCATTATTAATTCCCGGCCATGAGACGAATCCTTCCCATCTTCCTTCTGCTGCTGGCGCTGCCGGCGCTCTCCCTGCGGGGCGAGGAGCGCCTGCGCGAGCGCGTCTATATTTCAACGGACAAGGAAGTCTACGTGGCCGGCGACGCCGTGTGGATGTCGGCCTGGTGCCTGGACGCCGCGACCGGCGCGCTGTCCGCCTTCAGCAAGACGGCCTACGTGGAGATCCATTCCCCGACAGGGCTGGTCCAGACCGCCAAGATCTCGCTGGACGGCGGCCGCGGGGCGGGGCGCCTGTTCCTGCCCACCACCCTCCCCACGGGCAACTACCGCCTGTTCGCCTACACCCGCCTGGGCGCGTCCGAGGAGGGTTTTGACCCGCTGTCCGGCGCCCGGACCCTGTCGGTGTTCAACACCTTCAGCACCGAACGGACCGACGGCGTCGAGGTGGTCGCACAGGCCCCGGCGGCGCCCGCCGTTCCCGACGCCGGGCCTCTGCTGATCGGGGCGCCGGATGCCGCCGGCTCCGGCACCGCCGCCATCAACATTTCCAACCCCAGCCCGGAAGCGGTCAGCTTCAGCCTGAGCGTCCGCCACGACGATGGCATCCCGGCGCCCGACGGCAAGCACATCGCCGATTTCCTGCGCGACATCCGCGCCCTGCCCGCCGCCCGCGGCTTCGACGGGAGCGTGATTCCGGAATACGAAGGGGAAATCATCCGCGCCCGCGTCACGGGCACCGACGCGGCCGGCCTGGACGCCGTCCGCAAGGGCTACGCCTTCATCTCCTCGCCGGGCACCGGCGAAAACCTCTACACCGAGATGATCGGCGAAGACGGCTCGGCCACTTTCTTCACATCGAATATTTACGGCGACCAGGAGATGTTTCTCGAGATCGAGGGGGTGGACCGGGAGAACGGCATCCACCTGGAGCTGACCAGCCCCTTCCTCAACCTGCCGGCCGGGGAGATCCCGTCGCTGCCGCTCTATTCCGGCTGGAGCCGGGCCCTGGAACTGCGCAGCCTCGGCATGCAGCTGGAGAAGAGTTTCGACGCAGACACGCTCTACACCGCCCTGCCCGCCCGGATGCACCGCATCTTCGACGAGCGCGAGTGCATCAGCTACATCCTGGACGACTACACCCGTTTCCCGGTCATGGAGGAGCTCTTCATCGAGTTTATCCAGGAGCTCCGCATCCGGCGCGTGAACGGCCGGCGGGAGCTGCAGGTGGCGATGTCGGACCTCCTGGGCGGGTTCTATTTCCCGTCCGGCAACGCCCTCGTCCTGCTGGACGGCGTCCCGGTGCTGGACCACGAGAAGCTCTTCGCCTACGATCCCCTGCTGGTGCAGCGCATCGACATCTACTCCGACGAGTACATCGTGGGCATCCGCAGTTTCTCGGGCATCGTCAACTTCGTCACCTACAAGGGCACCCTCCCGTCGATGCGTTTTGCGGACAACGTCCGCATCGTCGATTTCCAGGGATGCTCCCTCCCGCTCGCCTATACCTGCGCGGGCGTGGACAGTGAATATCCCGACTACCGCCAGACCCTCTACTGGCATCCGATGCTGACCCTCGCCCCGGGCGAAAGCATCACGCTGGAATGCAAAACGCCCGCCTACAGCGGACGTTTCGAGGTGGTCGCCGAAGGCCTCACCGCACAGGGAGAGGCCGTCTCGGCCCGCACTACGCTTGAGGTTCGATAAGCGGCAGGCCCCGGCTCTTCAGCAGCGCGTTGTAGCGCTCCAGCACTTCTCCGACACAATCCTCCCAGGAGCGGACCAGCGACTTGCCGGCCTGCACGCCCACGCGGTGCACCCGCTCCGGGTCGTGGATCAGGCTGCGCAGCAGCGCCGCCATCTTGTCCGGGTCGTTGTCCGTCAGGAAGCCGTCCCGGCCGTCGTGGATGACGGAGGCGGCGGTGGCCTCGCGCGCCATCACCGATGGCGTGCCGAGCGCCGCCGCCTCCTGCACGACGAGCCCCGCCGTGTCGTACAGCGAGGGGAACAGGAAGAGGTCGGCCGCGGCGTAGTAGTCCGTCACCTTCTCCCGGTCGGTGACCATGCCTTCGAAGCGGACCTTGCGGTCCAGGCCGCGCTCGCTGACCAGCGCCTTCATCTCCTCCGCGGCATAGCCCGTGCCCACGAAGAACATCCGGAAGGGAATGTCGTCGATGCGGGACAGGGCCTCGATGATCAGGCGCGTGTTCTTCTCCCAGATGTGCTGGCCGACGAACAGCATCACGAACTCGTCCGGGCCCACGCCCAGACGCTGCCGGGCCTCCACGAAATACTTTTCGGGATAGTCCGCCACGAGGTCGGAGCCATTGTCCATCACCTCCACGTGGCCCTTGTAGCCGTATTCGCGGAGCACCTCGACGGTGGACGCCTGCGGCACCCACACCAGGTCCGCCCGCTCATAGAAATCGACGATGGCATCCACCACCAAGTCCGTGGCGAGCTTGGGCAGCACGCGGGCGAAATCGTCGCGGTACTTGCTGTGGAAGGTCGCCACGAGGGGAATCCCCTGCAGGCGGGCGATGCGCCGCGCCGCCTGGCCGGTGGCGAAGGGGCAGTGCGCATGCACGATCTTGAAGCGCGTGGTCGCGACCTTCGCGAGCCAGAGCGGATCGACCTCCGCGATGCCGGTCACGTACGGTGCCCGCCTGGGCACCGGCACGGAGAAGTAGTCATAGACCTTGAAGTCGTACTGGCTATAATCCGCCTCCGCGACATTGGGTGTGACCACGCACACGCCGCCCACCTTCTTCTGCATCCAGCGGGCATAGTTTTCCATGCACACGGCCACGCCGTCCATCACGGGCGGGAACGAGTCGCAGAACAGGCCGACGTTGGCCCGTTCCAGCACAATCAAAGGCAGCGAAGGCAGATCCATTACAGTCCGAGCCAGCCCAGGTTATTGGTGAAATACAGCACGGCGAAGGCGATGACCAGCAGGATCAGCACCCAGCACAGGATCTTGCGCCACAGGGGCGTGCGCTTGGCATACGGGTCGTCGAGCTTCATCTTCGGGTACTTGGCCACGCTGGTGAGCGTCTTGCCGAAGAGGATGTTGACCAGCACCTGCGAGTTGACGGCCCAGCCGTTGGCGTTGAGCACGGGCCCGAGGTTGCGCTTGCGGAGCTTGCGCCAGGCGATGAAGCAGGAGGGCCCGGAGATGATCAGCATCACGGCGGCGAAGATGATGAGCCACTGCCACCACACCAGGCTCTTGACGGCCGCGCCGAGCGCGACCAGCACGGCGCCGATGCCGGCCAGGGCCATGCCCACGGCCGCGGCGATGCCGGCGAACTTGGCGATGTCGAAGGGCTGCTTGGCGCCCTCGGCGCCTGCGTCGGCCTTGGTCTGGAGCTTGGACATGGCAGCCGCATCCTTGTCGGCGGCGGACTTGTCGATCTTGTCCGAGATGAAATTCGCCACCTTGCGGTACGGAGCCCAGAAGGCGTCCTTGACGCTGATGGGGTTCTCCACGACCTTGGTGATCACGGCATCCCAGTCGCCGCCGTCGAGGTCGTAGAACAGGCCGTTCTTGCCGGGACGCAGGTCGCGGGTCTTGCCGTCCGTCATCACGGCCACGACGTCCATCGTCTCGCCCTTGGCCTTGGAGGTGCACTGGCAGTACAGCAGGAACATCCCGCTGAGCTTGGGCATGTCGCCGTGGGCGCCCATGTCGGAGACCTTGATGCACAGGTCGCAGCAGCGCTCGTCGATGTACAGCTTGCCGGCCTCGAAGATGCCGCGCGTGCCCTGCTTGCGGCCATAGAAGTCGGTAAATATCACATAGTTGCGCAGCAACTTCGCGAAATCGCGGTAGTACAGCAGCAGGCGGCCCACCTCGTCGATGGCGTTGGACTCCGCCTCCAGGGCCTTGTCGGCGTCGACCAGCGCGAGCAGCTCGGCCTTGCGGTCGGCCTTCAGCAGGGCCTTGACCTCGTCCAGGCCCAGGGCCTCCACGGCCTCGCCCTTCTTGTCGGCGAGCCAGGCGCAGTAGGGAGCGAACTTATCCAGCACGCCCTGCCACTGCGCTTCCGTGATGGCCTTCGCCTTCGGGAAGTCCACATCCAGCACCAGCGCCTTGACGGCGGCGAAAGCCCCCTGCCAGGCCGGGTTGACGGCATCCAGCGGCAGAACGGCCTCCTTCACGGGACGGGCCAGCGGGTAGGAGGCGATCTCCTCGGCCTGCGTCGCCAGATTT
>JAEEGL015944733.1_pt1 | contig 14787 bp, 13 predicted proteins | sample 9134231 | NCBI WGS metagenome assembly JAEEGL01 (sample SAMN16246548, study PRJNA631951) | gut metagenome | biome: gut microbiome; feature: rumen; material: fiber-attached | host: Bos | place: Iran: Karaj | collected 2018-10 | reverse complement strand
TCTCCTGGCAGGGCTTTACTTTCTCTGGAAAAAAAGGCCCTGGGAACGAATCCCCCTTTCGGAAAAATGGCAAAACCGTCTCTTGCTGGCGGGGTTACTCGCTGTCATTGTCACCGCCATTCCCGCGTTTACAGTCGATACGGAATTCATCCTGACGGAACTGGTGCCTTGGCAACGTACCTGTCGCGCTACGGCCACCGCCATCGAGAATATTGAGGCGTATCACCGATTGGCCTCGATGGTCGATCCGAACGTCAATCTAACGGAAAACCGCAGCAAGATCAAAAATATCGTCTTTATCCTCGGGGAATCGACGAACCGTAACCACATGCATCTTTACGGATATTATCTGCCCAACACGCCCCATCTGGATGCGCTTGCGCAGCGAGGCGATATCTGCGTTTTCCGTGATGTCATCAGTCCTCACTCTACGACAATCGCTGTCCTCAGTGAACTGTTCACCTTTTGTGACCACGAGTCGGAAAAACCATGGTATGAGTACCATAATCTGATTGACATCATGAATGCCGCCGGTTATAAGACTTTCTGGCTTTCCAATCAGGAAAGCTCCGGCATCTGGGGCAACGTAGCACAAATATACGCGAATCACAGCAATTGGCATCGTTTCACCCGCATCCGCGATTCTCAGGAAGACAATGGCACGCTGGACGAGGAGCTTTTCCCGTTGCTGGACGAGGCGAAGGCGGAACATGCTGCCGGCAAGAATTTTTATGTCCTCCACCTGATGGGCGGACATGGGCTCTATTATAACCGATTTCCTTATCGGTTCAACAAATTCACCAAAGACGATATCCAGCTTGATGTTTCCGAGCGTTACCGGGAAATCGTGGCGCAGTATGACAACGCCCTGTACTATAACGATTATATCGTGAGCAGTATCATTGACCGGTTCCGTGATGACGAGGCGCTCGTCCTCTATATTCCGGACCATGGGGAAGCGGTTTACGACGAAGGAAATATTGCCGGCCATATCGAGGAAAACCCCAACCGCCACATGATCGAAATACCGATGATTGTTTGGGCGTCAAAAGCCTTCCGGGAGAAATACCCGGGCAAATGGGCATCCCTAAGGGCGGCGGAGGACCGCCCATATATGACAGATGATCTGATCCATACAATCCTTGATCTTACGGATATCAAGACCGAAGATTTCCAACCGGAGAAAAGCATCGTCAATTCGGATTTCGACGCCGAAAGGCCGCGAATATTCAGCGATCTCAATTACGATACCCAAATCCGTGATATCGCGATGATGCCGGACGATTCATGACGGCTTTTTCATATACTGCCGGTAAACGTCCGCCATCTCGGCGCGCTGTTTCGCAGCCGGCCAGAGTTCGCCTACGTTGTTTTCCCGCAACGCGGCAGCCAGGTGAGGATAGAGCAGGGGATTCTCCCTGCTGAGCCGGCGAATCAACTCCTTGACCGCCTGCCGGGCCGTTTTCCCGTTGTAAGGACAGGGGGAGGCAATCGGCGTCATGCCATGGTACTGCTCAGCCTGCCGAATCTCATCCTCCCGCAGGTAGATCAGTGGCCGGATGACGGTAAGCCCGGTCCGGCTCAGATAGGTTTTAGGCAGGAAAGTCGAAATCTGTCCGGAATGGAAAAGCCCCATCAGAAGCGTTTCCACCGCATCGTCGTTATGATGGGCATAGGCAATCTTATTGCATTGGAGATTCTTCGCCATGCGATTGATGGCGCCGCGCCGGAAAAACGCGCAAGTGAAACAGGCGCTTCGATTCGGATTTTCCCGAATGATGGCGGCGATATCCGTCGCTTGGCTATGATAGGGAATCCGAAGCCGCTGGCAAAACCTTTCCAGTGCATCCGTATCAAAATGCCTGTCAAACATTAGATCGAGGGTAAAGGCGCATAGTGAGAACCGCTTTTTCAGCCGTTCCCGCATCATGGCCAGCGCATAGGAAAGCAAAAGACTGTCCTTGCCACCGGAAAGTCCAATCAGGATGCGGTCACCCTCCTGAATCATATCGAATTCTACAATTGCCCGCATAATCTTGCTGAAATAGACCTGGGGGAGCTGAAACTGCATAAAGGGCACCTTCTTTCTTGCTTGCGTTTGACTGAGAGGCCAAACAACGTCCTGTATGTTGACAATCCGGAATAAAACGAATAAACCACCACAAGAGCCGTGGTGGTTTATCGATAAACGGAAATATGAAAACGCAGGTATCAGCGTACCGGAAAAAGACCGCGAAGGCCGTCAAATCTGCCGGTAAACGCCTACGACTTTGCCCAGGATCTTGACGTCCTTTTCATAGAACGGTTCCATGCTGTCATTTTCCGGTTGCAGGCGAATGCAATCCTTTTCCTGATAGAAACGCTTGACCGTCGCTGTCTCGCCGTCCACCAACGCTACAACAATTTCGCCGTCTGAGGCGGTATCCCGCTGCTGGGCGATGATATAATCTCCATTCAGAATCCCGATTTTGATCATACTGTCACCCTGAACGCGGAGCATGAACGTGTCGTCACGGGTTCCCAAAAGGCCGGCGGGAAACGTATAGACATCCTCGATGTTTTCCTCCGCGGAGATGGGAACACCGGCAGCAATCGTCCCAATCAGCGGGACATTTACCGTCCGGCTCCAGGGCTTCTCCTCCAGGAGGTCAATGGCCCGGGGCTTGGCGGGATCGCGGCGAATCATACCTCTGGCTTCAAGCATATCCAGATAGGAATGTACCGTGGAACTCGAGCGCAATCCAACTGCCTGACCAATCTCGCGCACCGAAGGCGGATAGCCGCGTTCGGTCAAGAACGCCTTAATGAACTTATAGATGCTTTCCTGCCGTTGCGCGGCTGTCTGGTTACGACGTCCCATGAATACCACCTCAATACCGTGTATTTGTTTTGGAAAGCTTTGTTGTTCATAAGTATAGCATATAAATGTTCGTTATTACAACAGTTTTTATTGAAAAAGAAGGCTTTTCCGCCTTTTTTCATTGAAATCCCCTGAATTGTAAACTTTGCGGAGGAGGAAGCGATCATGAAAGTATTGGAAGGTTCTTTGCCAAAGGGCGCTGAAATCACGTCATTCCTGGGTTCTTACACGCTCAACATCCCCGAAGGATTCCTGAAATCGAGGAAGATTCCGCTGAAAGAACATCTCGTCGCGGTGGAACAGATCACAGAAGAAAACAAGTATAGCGTCCTGGGCAAAGCGGGGTGGGGGACGCTGGGCGCGATTGCCCTCGGCCCCGTAGGGCTATTGGCGGGAATCGTGCTCGGTGGAAACAGTAAGGAGCTTTGCTGCGCTTGCAAACTCGACTCGGGTGAAGAATTTCTGGTAACCTGCGATACCGAGGAATGTCAGAAGCTGAAGAAGATTTCTATCGCGCCAAAGGACACTTCGTTTGAGGGAGAAACCATTGAGGCCGAAGCCGAAGCAGTCGAACGACAGGATATCCTGAATGCCATCGAGCGGTTGGGAAAACTGCGCGAACAAGGCGTAGTAACCGACGAAGAATTCAATGCGAAAAAAGCGGAATTGCTGGCCAAACTCTGACCAGAGGAGCCCGCTCCAAAGAAAACGCGGAAACGGGGGTAAAGCGTAATGCGTTGGATCAGAATGGCGAAAGCGCTGCAGATGTTTTCTGATGAACGCGCCTTTCGCCTGCGCCTCTTCTGGGAGGGCGCTTTAACCGGCATTGTTACCGGCCTGGTGATCTCGATCTTCCGCTTCATCCTGGAACTTACGGATGTTTACCGGCCGCGTCTTTTCGCTTGGTTTATGGACGGACATCCTTGGGGGTTTTTCGCCTGGTGTGTGCTCTTGCTTCTGATTGCCTGGATTTTAGCGCGTTTCCTCCAGTGGGAGCCGCTGATCTCGGGCAGCGGGATCCCGCAGGTCAAGGGAATCTTGCTGGGACGTATCCGGATGAATGCGCAGCGTGTCCTGGCGCTGAAATTCATCGGCGGAATATTGGGCATCGGCACCGGTATGTCGTTAGGGCGGGAAGGACCAAGCGTTCAGCTTGGCGCTTGCGCTGGCCAATGGTTCAGCCGTCTCTGCCGCCGACCACGGTCAGAGGAACGGTTTCTGCTCACCGCTGGTTCCGGTGCCGGACTTGCAGCTGCTTTCAACGCGCCGCTGGCCGGTGTCATCTTCTGCCTGGAAGAGCTGACAAAGAGCTTTTCTCCGTTGGTGCTGATGGCGACAGTTGCGGCTGCGGTCAGTGCGGCTTCCATTGCCGCCGCTTTTTTGGGACTGTCACCGGTCTTTCAGATCGGCGAGCTTCCGGTTTTCACGGGACAGCAATACTTCCCACTGCTCCTTCTCGGCGTTTTCGCCGGGGCCTCGGGCGTTCTTTTCAACCGGGTACTGTTCTTTTCCCTTGATACATATAAGCGTCTCTCAATACCAAACGTTGCCAAGTTCCTGATTCCGCTCTTCCTGGCCTTTGCTTTCAGTTTTTTCCTGCCAGAGGTCCTTGGCGGTGGCAGTCGTTTGGTCGATACGCTGATCGTGCAGGATTTCAATACCTCTTTCCTGATCCTGTTGCTGGTTATGAAATTCGTCTTCACCATGCTTTGCTTCGGGTCCGGTGTTCCCGGCGGCATTTTTTTACCAATGCTTGTCTTAGGAGCACTTTCCGGGGCGGTTTTCGCCAAAGGAGCCGTCTTCCTGGGACTGACGGAGCAGGCTTTCACGTCCAGCTTCATCGTTTACGGCATGGCTGCGTATTTCGCTGCTGTCGTGAAATCTCCAATTACGGGAAGCGTTCTCATCATAGAAATGACCGGCTCTTTCCATCATTTGCTGGCGTTGGTCTTTGTCGCCATGACTGCTTATCTGACCGCTGATTTGCTTCACGGCGAGCCTGTCTATGAGACACTGCTCTCTCGACTTTTATTCACCCGGGCGAAACTTCGTCAGATTCAAGCGCATCACCGCACAATCACGGAATTCATCGTCGGGGAGGGGAGCGCATTGGACGGACGCTCTGTCGCCGATATCCACTGGCCTTCTGATTGTCTGCTCGTCCAGGTACGGCGCGGAGAATCGGAACTCATTCCAACTGGACGCCTTGTCCTTAAATCCGGCGACTTCATCTACGCGTTGATTGACGATACCTGCATCGCTGACTTTGAGGACCTGGCTCAGGAAAAGCTATCCGGATAGAACGCGGATGACTATGTGTTGTCCTGTAAGAAACCATGTTCGTTTTTAATGCGAAACGCAACAGCCCCACAATAACTTCCGATAAGTATAAATTATCGGAAGTTATTGTGGGGCTGTCTTTTGTTTCTTTCCGGAAATGTCTATCGGACTTCTTAATGACCGTCCAGAACGGCCTGGGCTGCGCCCATAATGCCAATCACCGCGTGCTCGAAAGTCAGGCCGCCCTGCAGATAGACACTGAAAGGCGATCGCATCGGTCCGTCTGCGCTCAGCTCAATGGACGCGCCTTGTACGAAGGTACCGGCAGCCATGATGACCTGATCCGCGTAACCGGGCATATCCCAAGGCTCAGGCGCAGCGAAGGAATCGACCGGTGAAAACGCCTGTAGACCGCGACAGAATGCAATGAGCTTTTCCGCGGATCCCAATTCGATTGACTGAATGACATCGTTCCGCGGTTCCCCGGCCAGCGGAGCGACCCGGTATCCCAGACGGGAAAAAAGCCCGGCGGCAAATACGGATCCTTTGACCGCTTGGGCAACAACATGCGGCGCCAGAAAGAATCCCTCGAAAAGAAGCCGGTTTCCGGCCAAAGAAGCGCCCAGCTCATCTCCCATGCCGGGTGCCGTCAAACGGTATGAAGCCAGTTCCACGAGGTCGCTACGGCCGGCGATATAGCCTCCGGTCGGCGCAAGGCCTCCACCGGGGTTCTTGATCAATGAACCGGCCATGATATCGGCGCCCGCCTGTGTCGGTTCTTCTGTATCAACAAATTCTCCGTAACAATTGTCTACAAAGCAGATACAATCCGGCCGCACTTCCTTCACGGCAACGCAAACCTGCCGGATTTCATCCAGACGCAAAGAAGGCCGATGGCTATAGCCCCGGGACCGTTGGAGCATCACTATTTTGGTAGCCGGGGACAGTCGCTGGCGCAGGGCGTCAATGTCTACCCTCCCCTCGCGAAGCGGAATTTCGTCGTATTTTACGCCAAACTCCTTCAGCGACCCTCTAGAAGGATGCGTGTATCCAATGACGGTCTGCATGGTATCATAAGGCGCGCCCGTCGCGGACAGAAGCTCGTCGCCCGGTCGCAGGATGCCAAACAATACCGCAGCCAAAGCATGCGTTCCGGAAACGAACTGCGTGCGTACCAGAGCGCGTTCCGCGCCAAAAACCTGAGCGTAAAGGGTATCCAGCTTCTGCCGTCCGATATCGTCATAGGCATAGCCAGAGGTCGTGGTGAAATGCGCATAAGATATCCTTTGTTCCCGCATTGCGTTGAGGACCTTCAGGGTATTTTCCTCCGCCACCGCATCTGCCCTTTGAAAAAGTTCCGATGATTCCATGAGAACTATGTCTTTGATATCGGTCAGGTATTTTGAAAACATCCGCAAAAAATTACCTCCAGCCACAATGTAAAGTCCAGGATTATTATTTTAGAATTGACAATTATTACGATAAATAATAATTTTAATCATGTCGTTGAAAATCGGCAGAATTTGCGATTTCATGCAAGCATGAAATGAGGTTATGCTGAATCTTTTCCTCTAAATCTTCCAATAAATGAGAATCAAATTGATAGAATATTTTTTCCGTTCCATTAACATGCGCCTCGCAAAAGAAATCGTCCCGATAGATATTGTAATATATTGCCATATTACTGTTTTTATTAAAATTTTCATAATCAATGATTACATAGGAACCGTTCGTAATCCGCAACGGCTGCTTTGGTTGAATGAATCGTTCAAAACCCTCAATTGTCGGTGGCAAAATGCTCTCATAATTCCAGGTTGTGATTTTTTTCTCTGTGAGCATCGAACTGACGGTTTCCGGTTGAAAATGGATCATTCCCAGAAGGATCTTCTCCAGATTATCCTGCAACAGTCGCTCAAAACTGTCCAAATCCCGGGCGATGCATTCAATGTTACAGAATTCCAGCGTCCCTACCCTCTCCCGCAACTTATACTCCTGCGTTTCATCATGGTAATAGACAAGGACGTGACGGTGAAAAACCGGATGGGAATACCCAAACAAGTCATAGATTTCGTCCTGAAGGGCCCGGTTCCGCTTCAGGGAAAAACCATGCCATTCCTCCGGCAGTTTCTGGAAGTATAGCCATTCATCAATGGCGGTGTCAATCTTGGCTTGCGATTCTGGCGTCACGGTCATACCTCTTTTCAAAGAAATAGCTCTTTTGCCTCTCATGACCGAACCTGTTTGGCGTCGAGCAACAAACGGGAAACGGACAGGGGCAAAAGAGCTATCTTTTTTTACTGCTTTAACTGGCTTTGGATCATTTCCTGGGCTTTTTCCATCGCCTGTGGGATATTCTCGACAATCCGGCCGCCAGCCTGGGCCATCTCCGGTCGGCCGCCGCCGCCGCCGCCCACGAGGCTGGCCATTTCCTTGATGATCTTGCCCGCGTGGATGCCCTTGGTCACCGCGCCCTTCGATGCCTTGACGACGAAACTGACCTTCTCGTCAATAACCGCGGCCAGTACGACGACACCGTTTTCCAGCTTGTCACATGTCAGATCAGCCATATTGCGAAGTTCTTCCATGCTGGTAACATTGGCCCGGCCGCCAATGACCTGAACGTCACCATAGGTTTGAACGGCCATCAAGAGCTTCTTGGCGTCAGCCTTCTCTTTCAACTTACGGACTTCGTCGATTTCGCGCTGCATTGTCTTTTGCTCCGCCAGTACGGATTCCAGACGTGCGACGACATCCGCGCTCTGACATTTCAAGAGAGCCGCTGCTTCATCCAGGGACCGCATCCGCTGACAGGCAAACTCCAACGCCGCCTGACCGGTGATAGCTTCAATTCGGCGCACACCAGCTGCGACGCCGGTTTCGCTGACAATCTTGAACATGCCGATCTGTCCGGCATTCGCTACGTGGTTACCGCCGCAAAGCTCCATGCTGAAACCAGGAACGGAGACAACTCGGACGATATCGCCGTATTTCTCGCCGAAAAGCGCCATCGCCCCCCGTTTTTTCGCTTCGTCCTGTTTCATCTGCTCAATCTTGACATCTTGCCCCCGGAGAATGACCTCGTTGACCAATTCCTCCACATCCTCAAGCTGTTGCGGAGAAACTGGCTCAAAGTTCGAGAAATCGAACCGCAAACGCTCTGGCGTAACCAGAGAACCCGCTTGATTGACCTGTTCGCCAACTACCCGCTTCAAAGCGGCCTGCAAAAGATGCGTTGCCGTGTGGTTGCGGGCTGACGCTAACTTCTTTGCCCGGTCGATGGCGATATCCACCGAATCGCCAACCCGAATCATCCCCTCCTCGACATACGCGATATGATAGACCGTACCGTCCGGAAGTTTCTTAGCGTTTGAAACCCGAATACGTCCCAATTCACTGGAAAGAAGGCCGATATCACCAACTTGACCGCCACCTTCAGCGTAAAACGAAGTAACATCCAGAATGATGCCGGCTTCTTCCCCGTCCGTCAATTCCTGCACCAGCCTGCCGTCATGCCAGATACCGACGACCTTCGCCCGGACAGCGGAATCATCCTGCCGCAACGCCGAAACGTCAATGCCTCGCAAATCAGGAACATCGACCCGCTGATTCTCCTGGCGGGCCGCCCGGGCCCGTTCACGCTGCTCCTTCATGGCAGCGTCGAAATCCGCTTTGTTGAGCGTGATTCCCTTCTCGTGCACGATTTCCTCAGTGAGTTCCCAGGGAAAACCGTAGGTATCATAGAGTTTGAAGGCAAAGGCGCCGCTGAGTTCCTTTTTCCCGCTTGCCTCCAGTTCGGCAATATGCTGATCCAGCATTTCCATTCCTTGAGACAGCGTGCTTTGGAACCGCTCTTCCTCCAGACGTATCACTTTCTTGATATAATCCTGACGCTCGACTAGCGCTGAGAAATCGGAAGCGCCTTCGTAGATGCGGACAACAGCGTCCACCGCTCCCGTCAGGAAATTCTGCGTGATGCCGAGCAATCGGCCATGCCGGATCGCCCGGCGAACAATGCGCCGCAAGACATAGCCCCGGCCCTCGTTGGCAGGCAGGATACCGTCCATGATCATAATTGCCATGCTGCGTGCGTGGTCGGCAATGACCTTCATCGAAACGTCTTTCTGCGGATCCGCGCCATAGGAAACGCCGGAAACCGAGGCCGCATACTCAATAATCGGGTACAGGAGATCTGTCTCGAAATTCGTCCGCTTGCCCTGTACGACAGATGCTAAACGCTCCAGACCGCAGCCGGTATCGATATTCTTATTGGCCAGAGGCTTGTACTCGCCCTCCTCTGTGCGGTCATACTGCGTGAACACGAGGTTCCAGATTTCCAGATACCGGTCGCAATCGCACCCCACCGCGCAGGTCGGCTCCCCACAGCCACGTTCCTCCCCCAGGTCAATGTAGATCTCAGAATCCGGGCCACAGGGACCAGGGCCGATTTCCCAGAAATTATCATCGAGCTTGACAATATGGCTGGGATCGAATCCCGGTTGCCGGCGCCAAATCTCCGCCGCTTCATCATCTTTCGGGTAGCTGGTGACCAAGAGCTTTTCTTTCGGCAGCTCCACGACCTCCGTCAGGAACTCCCACGCCCAGGGGATGGCTTTTTCCTTGAAATAATCACCGAAGGAAAAATTGCCCAGCATTTCGAAATACGTCTGGTGCCGTGCCGTGCGGCCGACGTTCTCAATATCGCCGGTACGCACGCAACGCTGGCAAGTCGCTATCCGAGTGCGAGGCGGCTTCATCTTGCCTGTAAAAAACGGCTTCAATGGCGCCATGCCGGCACCAATCAGCAAAAGCGTCGGATCGTTTTCCGGAATCAGGGAAAAGCTAGGCATCCGTAAATGCCCCTTCTTCTCAGCGAAAAAGCGCAGATAGGCTTCCCGCAGTTCATTGCCTGTCATGTACTTCAAACTCATCTACCCCCACACACCAAGGATTGCTCTCTTCTTGTCCTGTCAAGACTATGATAACCATGAAACGGAACATCGGCAAAGGATTACTCTTGCCCTTTCTTACTCCTTCCGTTCCCGCAACACGACCTGCTCGGCCCCGTCGGTTTCCTTCAACTGCACGCTGACAGACTCCCGCGCCGCAGTTGGCACGTTCTTGCCCACGAAGTCGGCCCGGATTGGCAGCTCGCGATGGCCGCGATCGATCAACACCGCCAGTTGGATTACGCGGGGCCGCCCCATATCGATGAGCGCATCAAGCGCGGCGCGAATCGTCCGCCCCGTGAACAGGACATCATCAACCAGTACGATGACTCGTCCGCCGATATCCACCGGCATCTGCGTCGGATGGACGACCGGCTGATAGGACAGCGTAGACAAATCATCGCGATACAGCGTGATATCCAGTACTCCTACTGGCGGCTCCTTCCCCTCGATTCGCGCAATTTCGGCGGCAATTCGCTCCGCCAGCGGCACGCCCCGAGTCCGTATGCCGGCCAGCATCAGTTTCTCAGTCCCCTTGTTCTTTTCCACGATCTCGTGAGCGATACGCGTCAGCGCTCGCCGTATGCCATCCGCATCCAAGAGTACCGTCTTGTTGATGAATTCCATGCCGATTCCCTCCTATCCATGCCGCCCTGTTTCCCGACGCAGGCTTTCCAGTATCACCACCATGTCCTCCGGCACCGGAGCCGTGAAGTCCATGCGCTCTCCCGTAACCGGATGAAGCAGGGACAATGTTCGCGAATGCAACGCCTGCCCCTGGATGGCAAACGGACAATTCTTTTTTCCATATACTGGATCGCCCAGTACCGGATGCCCGATATATGCCATGTGTACCCGAATCTGGTGCGTTCGCCCCGTTTCCAGGCGGCACTCTGTCACCGTATAGCGACCAAATCGTTCCAACACCTTGAAATGCGTCGTCGCGTCCTTACCGTTTTTCGTTACGACCGCCATCTTTTGACGATCCTTGGGACTACGACCGATTGCGCCGTGGATGATACCAGCCGGCTCCGCGATATCGCCGATAACGATTGCGGTATAGACGCGCCGGGCTGCCTTCGTCCGTATCTGTTCCGAAAGGCTGATGTGCGCCGCGTCATTCTTCGCCACCACCATAACGCCGGAGGTATCCTTGTCCAAACGATGTACGATACCCGGCCTGATATCGCCATTGATTCCGGAAAGATCACGGCAATGCGCCAAAAGCGCGTTGACCAGTGTTCCTGAGGAAATACCGGCAGCGGGATGGACGACCATGCCCCGGGCCTTGTTGACAACGATGATGGCAGCGTCCTCATAGAGGATGTCCAGCGGTAAATCCTCGGCGGCAATATCGACGGTTTGCGGATCAGGGAGCAGGAAACGGACCTCATCGCCCGGGGAAAGCAGGTAGCTGGCCCTCCTCACCTCACCGTTTACCAATGAACCGCCGGCGACAACGATTTTCTGGATATGCGAGCGGGAAAGCCCCGGTACCATCCGGGCCAAAAAGACATCCAACCTCTCCTCCGGCTGATCTGCCTTGAATGACAATTCCTGGGACATGGGTCATCTCGTCTCTTTCACGTCGTTTCTGAGCAAAAGCTCATAGAGGATACAGCCGACACCGATGACGATGCCGATATCGGCGATATTGAATACCGGCCAGATGCGGAAATCGAAGAAATCAATGACCTGGCCCAGCCAGATTCGATCAATGAGATTTCCCACTGCTCCGCCAAGAAGCAGCGCTCCGCCATAGCGAACCCAGACGCTTTCCCGGCGAAGCCGGGGATAGAACCACGCCGACAAAAGTAAAATCGCGACCCCCGCCGCGATAAAGACCCATCGCTGATTGGCCAATATCCCAAAGGCCGCGCCCGGATTCTGGATATAAGTAATATGGAAGAGCCCTGGCAGCACTGGTATCGAGCTACCCAGCGCCATCGTTGTGGAAACAAGATACTTCGCCATCTGGTCGAACACGATCAAGGCGATAGCGACCGCCGCAATCAAAGCGGATTACCCCCGTCAATCATGATTCGCCCGCCGGCTCAGCATTCGTCTGTTCCCGGCGCTGCTCCGCCAGGACCCGGGCGTCACGGATGACCTCCCCCTCCGCGCGATGCTGGGACCTCGGCGTCATGACAATCGTATCTTCCGTGACAGGCGCATTGGTAATGGCGGCGGACGTATCCGGAATATCCCCCAGCGCCTGACGAACCCCGTCCTCATCCAAAAGGTCAAGTTCCGTGCGCAGGAGCGACTTGATCTTGATCAGGAACTGTCGTTGTTCCTGTCTGACGGAAGCGTACTGATCCTCGGCCTCACGAACCTGAGCGCGCATTGCTTCCAGATGCTGGGCAAGATCCCTCTCCGTTTGCTGGCGAAGGCGGTTGCATTCTTCTTCCGTGGAAAGCCGTATTTCCTCGGCGCGCAGTTTGGCGTTCTTGATGACTTCGTCCGCCGTCTTCTGGGCCACCAGGAGCGTATCCTGGAGATTCTTCTCCATCTGCTGGAGTTGCTCCAGCTTCTTTTTTTCCAGGGCCAGTTCTTCCTTCAGCTGAACATTCTCATGCTCCAATACCTCGTAATCGTTGATGACGTCGTCAAGGAAAGTATCGACCTCGTCCTCGTCATAGCCCCGGAAGCCGCGCTTGAATTCCTTGTTGTGTATATCCGCCGGCGTAAGCATAGCACTTGATTCCCCCACTTAAATATACCGTTTCAGGAAGATCCCTGTCCGCCCTTTTTTCGTCTTTCCCCGGACTTCGGCCACCTCAACGCGTCCGCGGCCCCGCATGGAAAGGATATCGCCGGCCTTCACCGCTTGCGCCGCGTTCTTTACCGGTTGCCAGTTAAGCTTTAGCTTGTCCGCTTCAATATCCGACGCGGCCCGGCTTCGGGAGATACCAAACCCCGCGGCCGCCACCGCGTCAATTCGCAACGACGCCACCGTGGCGCTGATCTCCTTGCAACGCTCTTCGCGAGGCGCGATGCTGTCCAACGTGCCCGGTTCCATCTGCACAGCGGCGCCACCGATCTGCGTACAGTTCGAAAGCAGGAATTCCGCCATACGCTTATCCGCCAAAATCCGGACACATCCCGCCGTCAGCAGGAAATCGCCCAGTGTTTCCCGTTCAATGCCGAGCCCCATCAAAGCCCCCAGCACGTCCCGGTGGCTCAGACGACAGAACTCATCGTTCCATACGGCTTTTACCACCGCGATTTCAAAGGACGGAGCACCACCAAAATCCCGGTGAAGGAAAACGACCCGTTGCCGTTCCGCTCCCGGATAGCCGCCGTCGAACCGCACGGTCAGCGCGTCGTAATTGGCAGCCACCGTCTCGGCTATCTCCTGTCCGTAGGGATCAAGGAAAGCCGTCAGCCGGAACTTCTGGGAACGAAGCGCCTGTTCCGCTAAATCAACGAGACGGACGGCGGTTTCCTCGCCTTCCGTCCCCTTGTAAAACCGGATGATTTTTTCCTTCGCCGTCGTCATTTCATCTTCCCCAGCGCCGCTGAACGCTCAGTGGCCGCCAGTACCGCGTCAATCATCGCGCCCCGCACGCCTTTTTGCTCCAGGACGCGTACGCCGGCAATCGTAGTTCCGGCCGGCGAGGTCACCTGATCCCGCAGGACATCAGGGTGTTTGTCGCTCGTCAGCACCATCCGCGCCGCTCCCAGAAGCGTCTGTGCCGCCAGGAGCGTCGCCGTCTGGCGGGGCAGCCCCGCCATTACGCCACCGTCAGAGAGGGCGTCAATCATCAGGAACGCGTATGCCGGACCGCTGCCGGAAAGCCCCGTCACGGCGTCCATCATCGACTCGTCCACTTTGACCGCCTTCCCGCAGGATGACAGAATTTCCGATACGGCGGTCACATTCACCGCCCCGGCTTTCTCGTTCAACGCAAAAGCTGACATCCCCTCGCCTACGGATAGCGGCGTATTCGGCATGATTCGGACGATGGGATTCTCCGGGAATGACGCTTCCAGCGTCGCTAGCTTCAGCCCCGCGACAATCGAGGCAATCAGCGTATCCGGCCGGACCAGCGGCGCCGTCTCCGCCATTGCGGCAGCCGCCGCCTGCGGCTTCACCGCCAGGATCAGGAGATCAACCTTGCCGGCAAAACTCCCGGCTCCGACCATCGCATGGACGCCGAATTCCCTTTCCAACTCCCGGCAACGGTTATCGTTGCACTCGGAAACATAGATCGTATCCGGGGACGCTCCCATCTCGCGAATCATCCCGGCGATGATCGCGGATGCCATCATTCCGCCGCCAATAAAGCCCGTCAGCTCTTTCGTTGGCATCGTCGTCCCCCTCCTACTTTCGAAGCCACGGCATATCCTTCGCCGTCTGACGTTCTTGTGAATAAGAGACGTTCACGTTGCTGGGCGCGCAGAGAAAGACATTGCGCCCCACCTTCTTGATATCGCCAGATAAAGCGTACGTCGTCCCGCTCACGAAATCAATGATCCGCTTGGCGTCTTCGGCGTCGGTATGCTCGAAATTGATGACGACCGGCTTCTTCTCTTTCAGGCAGTTCGCTACTTGCTGTACATCGTCAAAGGACCGCGGCTCAATGACGATGACCTTCATCCGGGAAAGAACCTTCTGCTCCGCCGCCGCATGAATATCAACGACGTTGTCAAACCGCGGGACCGTCCGAGCAGCCCGCTCAACCGCGGTCTCCGGTA
>JAEEGL014837378.1_pt1 | contig 14787 bp, 16 predicted proteins | sample 9134231 | NCBI WGS metagenome assembly JAEEGL01 (sample SAMN16246548, study PRJNA631951) | gut metagenome | biome: gut microbiome; feature: rumen; material: fiber-attached | host: Bos | place: Iran: Karaj | collected 2018-10 | reverse complement strand
TGACTTGGTCACCTCAGCTCTGCGTTCCTTGACCTCGCGGTCAACATCGTTCTTGACACGAAGTGCGTCTTCCTGAGCTTTGATGGATGCTTCACGCTTCTCTGATTCAGCCTTCTTAAGAGCTTCGTCGATGATCTCACGAGCACGCTTTTCTGCATTTCCGATAACACCGTCTGCTTTGTTCTTCATCCTTCCGGATGTGATGGCAGTAGTGATAAGGGCGGTAATGACAATAGCGGCCGCTACGATCCCGATCCATACACCTGTAGGCATAAAGCAGGAATACCTCCTTATAGAATTGTCATAGTACAACAAATTTATATTAGTGATTTCTGACAATTATGTCAAGGTTAAATCATCAGTGTTATTCAAAAATACCAATATTTTCGCTAAAGTATTATTTTTTTCATGCCGATATATCAGATGTATAGGACTATCCATAACAGGTCATTCAGGCTCAAGGAGGAGCACGATATGGTAATACAACATAACCTGCAGGCAATGGATGCCAGCCGCCTATACGGAATAAACAGTCTGAATCTGATGAAGAGCGGAGAAAAGCTCGGCTCAGGCTACAGAATTAACAGAGCAGCGGATGATGCTGCAGGCCTCGCAATATCCGAAAAGATGCGACGACCCATAAGAGGTCTTTCTCAAGCCTCTGTTAATTGCCTGGACGGTGTATCCCTGGCTCAGACAGCAGACGGAGCTATGAATGAAGTGCATGACATGCTCCACAGAGGAACTGAACTCAGTATTCATGCCGCGAACGACACATTAACGGATGACGAACGCGACTGTATACAAAGAGAGCTCGACCAGATCCTCGACGGAATAGAGCATATCCAGGACTCATGCACCTTCAACGAGATCCACGTATTCCGAAGATATGGCGAAGAAGAAAAAAGCATAGTCATACAAGCAGGTGCCGAGGGAGGTCAGGACATTGAAATGAATCTTCCGAAACTCGACACTAAGACCCTGGAAATTGATTCGGTTGATGTCAGAGGTGGACCGGAAGAAGCTAAGAAAGCTATCGATAAGTTCAAGCATGCACTGACATACGTATCCGAACAAAGATCTCAGATGGGCTCTTACCAAAACCGTCTGGAACACACCATAAACAACCTGAACAATGTCGTTGAAAACACAATGTCAGCGGAATCCAAGATCAGGGACACCAATATGGCGATGGAAATGGTAAGATACTCAACCGGCAAGATCTTAATGAATTCCGGATACTCTGTAATAGCCCAGGCTAATCAGAGTAACTTAGGAGTCATGAAACTACTCGCATAGACAGCTACCGGGATAGACACCTATACAAAAAAATTTACGTAAACAAAAAAGCTTAACCTTGAGCACAGGTTAAGCTTTTTTGTTTCTCATATCACGGTACATCCACAGGCCCGTGTACTGAATATAAAACCTTAAAGGACTCTTCATCAGAATATCAGTGTATTTTTTCTGTTCGTCATCCATGAACCGCCCGTAATATCTGTTTTTTCTGAAATCAGGAAATTCCTCCAGCATCCGCTTTCTCAAAGTCCGGACAACGGATATTTTTCTGCCCCGGGGCATCCTCATGTATGAAAAGAGAGTATTTACAAAATAAACCGTTGTGAAGATATTCTCTATCTCACTGTGGTACTTTTCCAGAAATCCTCTCTTCTTCATCTCGGAAAGCATGAACTCCGCAGCTTCCATCCTGTCGGCGCATCTTTCTGCCGTGATGGTATGAACCGTGGAATTATCATGCTGGTAATAATAATAGAGAGGCTCATCCACATACTCAAAGCGGTTGTAATACATAGCCCATAAGGGACACGCTGCATTGTCCTCATAAAATATCCCTTCGGGAAAAGAAAGATCATTGTCACGTATAAGGGATGCCTTATAGATCTTGGTGACCATGCTGGACATGTTGTTCAGGAAATCTTTCCTGCGCTCTTCCGTAAATTCACCGGTACCGGACTCAAACTCCAGCCGTACCACTTTTCCGATTTCAAAGGTTTGGGATGAGACCATGGAATAACAGCATCCCACAACGTCAGCACCGGTCTCCTCCGCTCTTTTAAACAGCTTCTCGTAATAATCGGGAGAGACCCAGTCGTCCGAATCGATAAAACTGATCCATTCTCCCTTTGCTTCTTTAATGCCCGCATTACGGGCCCCGCCCTGGTGTCTGTTTTGGGGAAGCGCTATGATGCGAACCTTATCGGGATATTTACTTTCATACTCTCGGCAAATCGCAAGTGAATCATCCGTGGATGCATCATCCACGGCTATTATCTCGTACTCTCCCCTAAAAGTCTGGTTCAGCAGAGAATCAAGGCAGAAATTCAATTTTGAGTCGGATGCCATGTTATAAACAGGCACGATGACACTTAATACCATTTTTTACTTCTGTTTGTATTCCACAAGGAGAGTTTTTCTGTCTATCTTACCGCTGCCGGTTCTTGGAAGGGCAGCCTTCTTTATGGTTTTCCTGGGGATCATGTACTTGGGAAGCTTTTCCTTTAATATTTTCTCCAGTTCCTTTTCAGGGACGCTCCCCACATAATAAAGGATGATATTGCTGTTTTCCGAATCATAAACACAGGCACTCATATTTATTCCATCAACGGAATTGACGGCAACCTCGATCTCGCCAAGTTCTATCCTGTGTCCCATGTGCTTGATCTGGTAATCTTTTCTGGAAACATATACCAGTTCGCCAAGATCATTGTATCTGCCGATATCGCCGGTTTTATAAATGATCTCGGGATATGAATCATTAAGAGGATTCTGAACAAAGGCTTCCTTTGTTTTCCCGGGATTGCCAAAGTAGCCAAGGGTCACTGCGGTTCCGCGGATGCAGATCTCACCATCTTCACCGGTGCCGGCCCGGGTTCCGTCATCCTTCAGGAGTATTATTGACGTATTGTCAAAAGGCTTTCCTATGGGAATCGTCTCATTATCTTCGAATTCTCTGTTTACTCTGTAATAACAGCTCATACCCGTACATTCCGTAGGTCCGTACAGATTAAAAAAGGTCGCATCAGGAACTGCCTCACGCCATTTGCGAAGCTGGGGAACGGGAAATACTTCACTTCCGAAGGCAATGGTCTTCAGGTATTCCGGCTTTATTTCTTCAAATGTATTTAAAGAACTGACTATGGAAAATGCTGAAGCCACCCAGCAGACAGTATTTATCTTATGCTCGTTCAGATATTCCATGAGCTTTGTGGGAAAAGAAAACAGCATCCTGGGAATAAGATAATCCGTCGCACAGAATTTAAGCGTGGGATAAAGTTCCTTTAAGCAGGCATCAAAATACAAAGGCGCCTGATTTCCGAATATGGTATCCTCGTTAAAACCAAGGGTCTCCGAAAGCTGCTCAATATAGTCGATGACCGATCTGTGACATGCCACAACTCCTTTGGGAATTCCCGTGGATCCCGAGGTGAAAACAATATAAATGGGATCGGTATCCACAGAAGAATTAAAAATCCTGTCAAGGACTTCTCCGTCAGCGGCATGATCACATATTTCCGAAAAGCATACCGCTATCCTGGTTTCACCGCACAGATCTTTTGCTTTGTCGGCCGTGGTATCATCGCATATGATGATACCGGGTTTGGCATTATCAAGGATGAGATGGATCCTGTCCGGGGGCATCTCTTCATCTATGGGAACATAATAACTTCCGGCTGTTATAACACCGAAAAAAGCCGCGATCTCCTCGGGGGATTTTTTCATATAAACCGCAACCGCGGTACCGGTCTGTCCCTGTCCGACCAGGAAACTTCCTATGGAACGGCTGATATCGTAGACATTTTGAAAGGTCAGTCCGTGTTCTCCGTCCGAATATGCGATCTTGTCGGGAGCTTTGTTAACGGCACTCTTAAGATAATTCAGAACATTGTTATGCATAAAAGCCTCTTTTATCTGTTATGTATTTCGGGATCCTCGTATTTATCCATAAAAGGATTTCCGAGAAATATCTTCTCTTCGGCAAACTTAATGGAACCAAGCTGTGTGTAAACGGAGATAACCTTCTGGAATCTGATCTCTTTGAAAAAATTGAAAAGTTCCATGGGTACCGTCTTATCAAATTGGGGAATATCGGAAAAGACCTTCGGATAATCCAGCAGATCCCTGGGATGGGGCTTTAGAAAAACAGTATATTCATCCGAATATTCGGCAATGATATCCCGGAATAGCTTCTCTCTTGTTTCAAGGGAAGGGGTAAGGGGCTCCGTAAGAACAAGTACATTCTTTTTGTCCGAGCTGATCTTTCCGATCATATTGATCAGAGCATCATAGTTCTTAACAAATACATTTACTATGATCTTTTTCTGGTCATCCGTCAGGGCTTCCATCAGAGCATTTCGCGAAACCTCTCTGTAAACATCCGGATCATCTTTTACAAGACTTAAGTCATTGACCTCCATATCAAGGCAGTACTTTCCGTAACCGTCACGGATAAAGATCAGATTGCACTTCTTACTCAGAAACTTTTTTACATTCCAGAATCCGCGATTATCATATTTCGAGTATACGGCAACGCTCAATGTATCAAGTCCGTCTTCAACAGCGTGATAACGGATATGATGCATGTTCAGGTAATATCCTATCGGGTCCGTATCGCAGAAAACATATATATCTTTGTATTTCCAAAGATCCGTAGGAATAAAGGGTTCCTGTTTTTTTGACAGTTTCCTGGTATAGATGCTCCTGGCGAAGGTGTTCAGGACAATGTTTCCCCTGTCCTTCTTCCATTTCATGACATCCGGAAAATTCTCGTCCCTTTTTTCATCAAAATGGTACACATTTCCGAAAACACCACTTTTCCTGATCCTTTCGGGAAGTTCCTCGAAATCTATGGACATGGTGCTTAATATGATATCTGCCTTATTCTCCTCCGCAGCCTTATTTAATTCCTTAAGGAATGCGACAAATACATGATAATACGTATGACATATATACACAGTACCCTGTCTGTTCATGCTGTATCCTTTTTATCTGTATTTGTTTACAAGATTTAAAATATCTTCTGCGGAATTAAAATTCTCGGGGATTATATCGCTTGCCTTGATGTTGATGCCGAATTTGTCAGTGAGTTCAGCCACTATGGTGACTACGTCAAAGGATTCAAGCACATTACCATCGATAAGATTCTTCTCTGTGGTAAAATCCACATCATCCCTGATCCCCTTAAGTATTTCAATTATCTCGTCCATTTTTCACCTCGAAAAAATTAATGAGTGATAAGCTGCTTCTCTCTCCAGAAGCCAACTTCATATACATCACGTTTATTATTCCAGTCTATGCTGTAGTTTTCAAAATGATAAACATTCTGTCCACCGTTATTTAACAGATCATCCTTCAGTACTTCATAGGCTCCTTTGAGGTCTATTACGTTAAAAGGACATCCCTGAAAGTCTACGGTTTTGGCAACTCCCTTTTCCAAAAAGAACGGATTGTCCTGGGAAGATTTCATCTTAACGGCAAGGTCCCTGACATACATGGAATATGTTCTTTCTTCGGTCACTCCGTTTTCATCCGTATAGTTGCAGATAAAATATTTAGGATATCTGTAAGGAACCTTTACGGACATCTCCACATAATGCTTGAAAGTCATGCTTCTGAAGGCACTGACGTTTATATCGAACTCCTTGCCTCCGTTCTGATGGATGTAGTAGAAGGGTGATGCCTTTCCCCAGGCTTCCTGGTTGTTCATTTCATAAAGCATCTTCGCATCACGTCCCCATACCATGAAAGAATAAATGGCATGGCGGGTTCTTACAAAGTCTTTGCGGTTATTGAGAATAAAATTATTCAGAGAACCGACTTCACCCTGGGTTTTGTAATAATCAAAATCTCCGCCTCTGCAGATCTCCCATGAATAAACGGGGAATAGAAGGGTTCCGGACTCAGTAACATGTTTCTGGATCTCGTCTATAAGGGTGTTTAAATACTCGGTCTGTTCCTGTTTGGATCTGAATTCAAGTTCTCTTGAAGCCTGCACGATAACTGCAGCTATATCAGAGCCCACATAAAGTATGTCTCCCTTTCCTATTCCAAGTTCATCCAGAGTGTCATGGAATTGTTTCCAGTATTCACGTCCCTTTTCAGTATTCAAAGTTTTATGTCCTCCGAATTCATTCCTTTATGCTGAGCAGATCATTTTCTACCAGATTGTTTTTGATCGGAATAAGTTCCGCAGCGGGAACTCCGATGAGCTTACTGATGTCCAAAAGATCGTTCCTGCCATCCGAGTAAGTGATAAGATCCCTCATGGCAAAGATCTGATCATAGCTTCCCTTTTTGCTTATATCCGGATACAGTCCGCGTTTTCCAAGCTGAGGTTCGCAGAAACAGTTAACAACGTACTTTTCGTTATTTTCAAGTACATCTATAACTTCGGTCATCACTCCGTATGCGCCTTCGAATCCGGCTTCGGAAACTACCGACAGATCATCCTTTGATGTGTGATACTCGGGGTACATTGCATATTTGCTTCTGCAAAATCCCACAACGGGAAGTTCTACTCCCTGTGAACCAAACTGTCTTTCATCGGAGCCTCTCTTCAGGAACGAATACCTGTCATATCCATCAGCCCTGTGCTCAAGAACATTTGAAAGAACCCTGTCAGCCAGAGTGTCGGCATATTTGGACTCAATTATGGAATATGCTCTGTCATCTCCGACACAGGAAAGAACGAAGGCAGAGATTACATTCTTTTTCAGTGCATCCAGATTTCGTGAGGTATAGGTTATGGAACCAATAGTCTCCGGTCCCAGATAAAACCTGTAGGTGTATTTTCTCTTTTTCAGAGAGTTAACATATCCTATCAGTGCACATACCAGTGCAGGGCCCGAGCATTCATTGTTAGCCATATTGGGATGGCATACATAGGAAGTGATCAGAACTTCTTTTTCGGTCTCACCGGGTATTACCAGTTCACCGTATGTAAGATTACCGTCAAAAAGTTCGCTGTCGATATACATATGATACTTTCCGTCGGGAAGGGAATCGTACATATTCTTTGTCATGCAGAAGCCGTAGCGCTCCTTGTAATAAGACGTTACATAGGGGATAGCATCCGGAGCATCATCCTGGACATAGACATGTTTTTTAAGTTCTTCAAGATCTGTCCATTCATCAACGGGAGTTGAATAACCCAGAACATGAAGAAAATTATCTTTAAAATCTATGATGTGCTCGCCGGCTTCATTTTCAATATAAGCCTCCCTTATGGCCCACTCTTTGGGAACAGTCCAGTCAAAGACCTGAGTTCCCGTGGGAACATTTATAAGCTTAAATTCAGGGCATCCTTTATCCTTAAGATGATCATTCAATATTTCAAATGTATCGATAACACCCTTGCCGGTGATGCTCCTGCAGATAGGAAATATCTTTTCGCATAGAGAATAGATCTCTGATCCAGCGCTCATTTATTTCGTCTCCTTAACAAGTACACATTTGGATTAATTATAGCATAAAAATATGCCGCAGCCAAAAAGCTGCGGCATAGGAAATACTTTAAATTGTAGTGTCTTCGGCATAGTTCTTCATGCATCTGAAGATATCTTCTGCGGAAAAACCGCGCCTTATGATAAACGCAGCGATCTTCTCTTTCTCGGCTCTGTCCATATCCGGAGAAAAATGTTTCTTCGCAAGGAGTTTGCCTATGGCTTCCGATGTATCTCCCAGAAGTCCCAGTTCTTCCATCTCCTTCAGAGCTTTTTCAAAATCGTCATCGGTAATCCCCTTTGCACGGAGTTCCATCCGTATACGATTAACTCCTCGGCCTGATGAAGAATGATACCTGATATAGTCGGATGCATATCTTACATCGTCGATGTACCCGTAGGATCTGACATATTCTACGGCTTTATCCGCTATCTCTTCGGGATATCCGCCCTCTGTAAGTTTTCTTCTCAGCTCTCCTTCAGCAAAGTTCTTCTTCTGAAGAAGGTTCATGGCTCTTTTTATACATCTGGAGGGAAGGATCTGAGTCATTATCTCTTGTAACGCCTCATCGGAGAGATCACTCCCCTCCTTAGTATCGTATCTTGTAAGCTCTGATGAATAGAGCGGAAAAGAAATACCGGATTCAAGCCTGACAAGACTCCTGGACTTGCCACACTTTATAACCTGAGTAACTTTCATCACCGGTTCCTCTTCAGGTCAGCACTCGGTTTCAGGCCTTGGTCTTTGATGCCTTGGGAGCATCTTCTTCAGCCTTGCCGTTCTTGGCGGAAGCATCGCCATCGCCTTCAAGTCCGTAGTATTCCCTGACGGCCTTATCCACCTCTGCAAGAACCTTGGGATTCTCCTCAAGATACTGCTTGGCATTCTCACGGCCCTGGCCAATCTTCTCGCCCTTGTAGGCAAACCATGCTCCGGACTTAACAATGATGTCGGCATTGGTAGCCACATCCAGGATATCACCGATCATAGAGATACCCTTTCCGAACATGATATCAAACTCTGCCTCCTTGAAAGGAGGAGCAACCTTATTCTTAACGACCTTGACTCTGGTTCTGTTACCTATAACCTCACCTGCCTGCTTGATGGACTCGATACGTCTGACATCAAGTCTTACGGAGGAGTAGAACTTAAGAGCACGTCCGCCGGTGGTAGTCTCGGGGTTACCAAACATTACGCCGAGTTTCTCACGGAGCTGGTTGATGAAGATAACAACACAGTTGGACTTGCTGATAACTGCGGTGAGCTTTCTCAGAGCCTGGCTCATAAGCCTTGCCTGAAGTCCCATGTGAGCATCGCCCATATCTCCTTCGATCTCAGCCTTGGGAACAAGAGCCGCAACGGAGTCTACTACGACAATATCGATGGCGCCTGAGCGGACCATGGTCTCGGCAATCTCAAGAGCCTGCTCTCCGCTGTCGGGCTGTGAAATGTAAAGGTTATCTATATCGACTCCGATGTTCTTCGCATACACGGGGTCAAGTGCATGTTCAGCATCGATGAATCCGGCAATACCGCCGCGCTTCTGGACTTCGGCGATCATATGGAGGGTAACGGTGGTCTTACCACTGGACTCGGGTCCGTAAATCTCGATGATCCTTCCCTTGGGGATACCGCCCTGTCCGAGAGCAAGGTCAAGGCTGATGGATCCGGTGGGGATGGTCTCAACCTTCATCTGTGCCCCGGGCTCACCGAGTCTCATAACGGCTCCCTTGCCGTACTGCTTCTCGATCTGTCCCAGTGCTGCCTCAAGTGCCTTCTTCTTCTCAACGCTTACATTCGTATTTTCCATAAATGAAATGTCCTTTCCATGTTACAAACATGCAAAAACTACCTTGAACAAATGTTCGTATTGATAATAGAACATCCGTTCACTTTTGTCAACCAAAAAAATAATAACAGAGAACGTGTCCGAAATTTTGGACTTGCGAAACGGCCGGGACCCTGGTTTTGCGTCAGGTCTGCGAAAATACCGAAAAAACGGGAAAGAACTCCCGGATACGCCCGAAGGCTTAGAATATAACACGGATACAGGACCGGCATGACACCGGTCTTTCATCATCCGAAATTAACTTTGCTCATGTACTCGAGAATGCACTCTCTTGCAAGGATCAGCGCATTGGTGGCAGAAAGACTGCGGATCTTGTTACGGTTTCCGGAAAAATGAAATTCCTTAACCTTGATCTCCCCCTTTACATAACAGCCTATGTAAACAAGGCCCACGGGCTTTTCTTCGGTACCGCCGTCAGGTCCCGCAATTCCCGTAACTGAAATGCAGACATCGCTCTTGGAAACCGCTGCTCCGCCCTTTGCCATCTCGGAAGCTGTCTGTTTGGAAACAGCACCGTACTTATCAAGAGTTCCTTTCTTGACACCTACGAGCTTTCTCTTTGACTTATTGGAATATGTGACAAAACCGCATTTAAGAACATCGGATGCCCCCGGCACACTTACTATGGTTGCCGAGATAAGACCTCCGGTGCAGGATTCAACGGTGGAAAGAGACATCTTATTTGCTTCAAGAAGATCAATGACTGCTTTTTCAAGAGTTATTCCGTCTTCCGCAGCGTAGACATTATTTCCGAAACGGGCCTTAAGTTCTTTAACCACGGGCTTTACAAGCTTCTTGGCTTCTTTTTCATCAGAGCCCAAAGCGGTTACCCTGATATGAACTTCGCCGGTCTTAGCGTATGTAGCGATGGTGGGATTGGTCTGGGAATCGATGAGATCCTTGATCTCGGTCTCAGCCGCACTCTCTCCCACACCCACAAGCTTAACGGTCCTGGAAAAAAGAACACCGTCACTGAGAGATGCAAGATAGGGCATTATCTGATCGGTAAACATTGCTTCCATTTCCACGGGAGGTCCGGGAAGCAAAATAAACTTTGTATTCTTGGTCTCAAGGATAATACCGGGAGCGGTGCCGTTAGGATTGGGAACAGCCCTTGCACCCTTGGGTAAAAGCGCCTGCTTCCAGTTATTCTCGGTAGGAGAAATTCCGCGCTTTGCAAAATAGTCCTCAATGGACTTTCTGCTTTCCGCATCCTCTACAAGAGGAAGCTTGCAAAATGCGGCAACGCCTTCCTTGGTCATGTCATCTTCCGTGGGGCCCAAGCCACCGGATAAAATGATAATGTCACTCCTTGATGAGCTTTCCTTCAGCTGTGCAAGAAGCCTGTCCATGTTGTCGCCGACCACACACTGGTTATAACACTCTATGCCTATACCGGAGATCTTCTCTGCGATAAATGCGGCATTGGTGTTAACGATATTTCCAAGTAAGAGTTCGGTTCCTACACAGATTATCTCGGCGTTCATTTTATGAGCACTCCCTTGTTTTTGATAAGGTAATCGATAAGTGAGACTATTGTCAGGATAAGAGCTACATACATGACGATGTTGATCAGAAGATCAACGATGAATACGGGAATTCCCAAAAGGGAGATAATAAGAACAAGAGTTGGTTCCACTATCATCATGATGACCATGATCATCTGGAATGTGGTCTTGAATTTACCCCAGTAACTTGCGGCAATGACAACACCGGACTCTGCCGCTATAAGTCTGAAACCGCTGATGATGAATTCTCTTGCGATGATAACAATGACGATCCATGCGGGGATCCTGTTCATCTCCACCAGTGCGATCATGGCGGTGCACACCAGGAGTTTGTCCGCAAGAGGATCCATGAACTTACCGAAGTTTGTTACAAGTCCAAGTTTCCTTGCGAGTCTTCCGTCCAGAAGATCGGTAAGAGATGCAATGACGAAGATTACATCCGCCAGAATGTCGGGGATCAGAAGATTAGGTCCAAACCAGCCTTTCTGTCCTCCCAACAGCAATATTGTAAAAGGAATGATCAGAACTACCCTGAACAAAGTCAGGAAGTTCGGAAGATTCCAGATAGGATTCATTTGTTTTTTGTTATCGTCACTCATATGTCTCTCCCGACAGGTCGTATCCCATACTCTTTGTGACTTTTGCTCTGACTATATCGCCTGTCATAAGTTCACGTCCGGCACTTACGAAAAACAGTCCGTCCACACCGGGAGCATCTCTGTATGTCCTTCCGACATATACATTATCTTCCGGTAAAAATCCTTCGATAAGGACATCCAGGACCTCTCCCACATGTGCCTCGTTAAGATCAAAGGTAACCGCCTGCTGCAGTTCCATAAGTTCATCACGTCTTTTTGCGGCGGTCTCTTCGGGAACCTGATCTTCAAATGAAGCCGCAGGCGTTCCCTCTTCAGCGGAATATGTGAAAACTCCCAGTCTGTCAAACTCGATTTCATTGACAAATCTGTAGAGTTCTTCGAATTCTTCTTCAGTCTCCCCGGGAAATCCGGAGATAAGTGTGGTTCTGAGACACATACCGGGTATGCGGTCTCTTAACTTTCCAATAAGGGCTTCGATGCTCTCCTTAGTGGTCTTTCTGCCCATCTTTCCAAGTATGGCATTACTGCAGTGCTGGATGGGAAGATCGAGATACTTGCATATCTTTTTCTCAGAGGCGATTGTCTCGATCATTTCATCGGTTATCTCCTCGGGATATGCGTAGAGAAGTCTGATCCATTCGATGGAATCTATTTTGCACAGTTCCTTCAAAAGTTCGGGAAGTGCTTTATGCCCATAGAGATCCGTTCCGTAAAGAGTGGTCTCCTGGGCTACGATGATAAGTTCCTTAACACCTTTTTCGGCAAGGTCCTTAGCTTCCGCAATGATATCCTCTTTGGGGATACTGCGGAACGAACCTCTGACATAAGGAATGATGCAGTATGTGCATCTTTTGTTGCAGCCTTCAGCTATCTTAAGATAAGCGTAGTGGCCGCCTGTGGTGAGACTTCTTATGGGGCTCGAATAGGGCTTCACATCGAGAGGATCGACTTTTCCGATCTTCTCATCTTTTCCAAGCTCTTTGTTTTTCAGAGTCTCATCAAGAACATCGGCTATGGAACCGATGGACATGGTACCAATTGCGGCATCCAGTTCCGGAAGATTCTCGAATACCTCGTCCATATATCTCTGGGCAAGGCATCCGCATGCGATAAGGCATTTAAGCTTTCCGGTCTCTTTGTATTCTCCGAGACGGATTATCTCCTGAATGCTCTCTTCCTTCGCATCTCCGATAAAACAGCATGTGTTTACCACGATGATGTCGGCATCAGCCTCATCATCGGTAAACTCGTAACCTCTCTTTGCAAGGATTCCGAGCATCATCTCGGAATCGGAAAGGTTCTTATCACAGCCAAGAGATACGAAAAAGATCTTCATAACATCTCCCCGTATTACTGCTCAGAGGGAGTGTTGGGAAGAATGTGAACCTGTCCTTCGTAAAGCTCGTCAACAGCTATGGAAAGAGGCTTCTCATCGGGAGTTCCGGTAAGAGGATCATCGCCTGCAACAATCTGACGTGCACGCTTTGCAGATGCCATAACTATGGAATAACGGCTCTGTACGATCTCTTCTCCTTCGGGTGCGTCTGAGTTGACTGCTTCCATCATGTCAACATAAGAGGGATGTAACATCATAATAAATACTCCTTCTGCCTTTACAGGCTAAAAAATCCATCAGATGTGATATTTTTCAAGCCCCTTGCGAAGCTCGTCAATAAAACCTGAAACTCTTGCGGGTTCTCTTTTTGCGGTGTTGATGGTTTCAATCACATCATCAACACATTTATCAAGGTCGTCATTGACGACAATGAAATCATATTCGTTTATACCGGCGGATTCTTCGCTGGCTCTGGATAGTCTTCCTGCGATGACCTCCTCGGTTTCGGTGCCTCTTCCCTTGAGCCTTCTCTCAAGTTCTTCCGCAGTGGGAGGAGTTATGAAAAGGAGTACGCTTTCGGGATAGATCTTCTTGATATTCATGGCACCCTGGATCTCAATCTCGAGGATGACATTTTTTCCTTCGTTAAGCTTCTGCTCCACATATGCACGGGGGGTGCCGTAGTAATTGCCCACAAACTGTGCATGCTCGATAAGGCCGTTTTCTTCGATGGTCTGCTCGAATTTTTCACGGGTCACGAAAAAATAATCCTTACCGTCAACCTCTCCGGGGCGGGGAGCTCTTGTGGTCATTGAAACAGACAGGCAGTAATCGTCGCTCTTTTCAAGGAGCTTCTTGACGACGGTACCTTTGCCCGCACCGGAAAAACCGGAGATCACGACTAATATTCCTTTATTCATGGATATGCCTCCGGAAAAATTACTCGATATTCTGAATCTGTTCCCTGATCTTCTCAATCTCGGTCTTTAACTCGATACCCTTGTTTGAGATCTCGAGATCAGTGGTCTTGGAGAGAGTGGTATTTGCTTCGCGGTTCATTTCCTGGGCGATGAAGTCCAGCTTACGTCCCACGTCCAAATCAAGGGAAAGGTCCTTTTTCATGGTCTCGATGTGCGAACGGAGTCTTACGATCTCCTCATCAACGCATATCTTGTCGGCAAAAATGGTAACTTCCGTGAGAAGTCTTCCCTCGTCGGGAGTGTTATCACCGAGGATCTCCTTAACACGGGTATAGATCTTCTCTCTGTATTCCTCCACGATCTTGGGAGATCTTTCCTGGATGAAATCAACTATGGAAAGAAGGTTATCAAGCTTAGCGGTAAGGTCCTTTACAAGGTTCTCACCTTCAACGCTTCTTGCTTCAACCATTTTCTCGCAGGCTCCGTCCACAGCCTTCTTAAGGCCTGCCCAGAGCTCATCCTCATCGTCAGCTTCCTCAATGATCTCGAATACATCGGGAAAGCTTGCAAGTCTGGTGGCACGGAGATCATTTTCAAGTCCGAACTCGCCTGCGATCTCTTTTACAAAATTCGCATACTTTCCGGCAAGTTCCCTGTTGTACTTAAGCTCGGCGGTGGATTCGGAAAGATTCTCGTAGGAGATGTAAACGTCCACCTTACCTCTGTTCAGGTACTTCTTGATCTCTGCCCTGACATTTCCTTCAAGACATGCAAGAACTCTCGGGCTTTTAACCGAGAGATCAAGATATCTGTGGTTGACGGACTTAAGTTCCACGGTATATCTTCTGTTGTTTTCCACGACCTCGGCTCTGCCGAAGCCGGTCATTGATCTAACCATTGTCTTCTCCGATCTTTACATACGCATACACCATATAATTTACCACATCCGCAGGTAATTCTTCAAGAGCGGAACGTGGGGACGGTTCTTTCGTTCCAGGGGTGACGCGGTCCGTTTAATCTGTCGAGACTTCGATTTCTGCGAAGAATTGCGGCCGCTCATGCCCGAGCAAAGCGAGTGGCTCCGCGTCATGAGCTGGAACTTGCTTAGTGAAGC
>JAEEGL012011000.1_pt1 | contig 14787 bp, 11 predicted proteins | sample 9134231 | NCBI WGS metagenome assembly JAEEGL01 (sample SAMN16246548, study PRJNA631951) | gut metagenome | biome: gut microbiome; feature: rumen; material: fiber-attached | host: Bos | place: Iran: Karaj | collected 2018-10 | reverse complement strand
GTAGTGCGTCTGTTGCCATCAGCAAGGTGGAAGATAAGGAAACGCTTGAACTTCTGTTTAAGCATTCCAATGGACTGATGATTCAGGAATATCTAAAGGGACAGGAAATTGGTGCAGATGTCTATATTGACATGATTTCCCATGAAGTCGTCTCGATCTTTACTAAGAAAAAACTCGTTATGCGAGCAGGAGAGACGGACAAGGCCGTGAGCTTCAAGGATCAGAAGCTGTTTGACTTAATTGAGAAGTTCTGCCAAGAGAGTGGCTGGAACGCTCAGATTGATATCGATATCTTTGATGTCAATGGAGAATATTATATTTCTGAAGTCAATCCACGGTTTGGCGGTGGATATCCCCATGCATATGAATGTGGGTGTGATCATATGAGGCTGATTAATAACAATATAGAGGGAAAGATCAATAAGCCTGATATATGGGGATATAAAGATGGGATTTGTATGATGAAATATAATGAGATGAAGATTAAATATTAATCCAAAGGAAGAATATTTATAATACAACAATAAAATTTTTCAGGTTGTCGCGGAAGAAAAGGATTTAATGAAGATTTAATGCGTTTTTGGCGTTTTGGAAGATGAAGTGCGGGCCTCGTCCGCCGTGCCACGAACATTGTCCGAGGCAAAAAATGTCGCGAAAAGCGGACAATCAGTGTGGCGTCTCACATTCATCCTTATCTGGGGAAGAAGACGTGCTGTGAAGGTGCGGCACTATAAGAATAAGTAATATGAATTCGAAGAATATTGGTTCATATATGGAAGGGAAGGGGAAGAAGAGCGACACGGTCTGGAAGCCAAAGCCGGAAGAAAAAGCATGAGGCGAATGTCGCAGAAGAAAGGATTTAAAGAAAAATTAATGCGTTTTTGGCGTTTGGGAAGATGAAGTGCGGGCATCGTCCGCCGCGCTACGAACATTGTCCTAGCCAAAAAATGTTGCGAAAAGCGGACAATCAGCGTGGCGGCTCACAGCAATAATTGAGGAGATTCACAATAATGAATATCTTACAGATAAATGCAGTTTGCGATTCAGGTAGTACTGGGCGAACGTGTCGAGAATTATCTGACTGGCTTATTGATCATGGACATAAGAGTTTGGTTGTATATGGTAGTGGTAAGAGCAATTATGAATATGCAGTTAATATTTGTTCAAGATTCGATAAGCAAATACATGGTTTACTCGAAAGATTGACAGGCTATAATGCTAGATTTTCATATAGAGCAACAAGAAAACTGTTCAAGATTATAGAAAATTTCGCACCTGATGTTATTCATTTGAGAAATCTGCATGGGAATTATGTACATGTCCCCAAATTGTTACAATATCTAGGTGAACATGATATCCCTACAGTTATAACATTACATGATTGTTGGCCTTTCACGGGAAAGTGTATGCACTATACATCGACAAAATGCAATAGATGGAAGGAATCATGCGGAAAATGTCCGCGGCTTCATCAGGATATACCTAGTTGGTGGTTTGATCGTACACATGAAATGTTGGAAGAGAAACAGAAATTGTTTTCTGAAATACCAAGATTAGCTGTTATTGGAGTTTCTGATTGGGTGACAAACGAAGCTCGACAATCAATTCTCAAGAATGCTAAGATTTTAACGCGAATTTATAACTGGATTGATACAGAAGTGTTCTATCCACGTGAAAACGCTAGAAAAACATTAGGGATTAGCAATGATGAGTTCATTGTTTTATTTATTAGTGCAAGTTGGCAAATTGGTAGTCGCAAGTACCAGGATCTGTTCCAAATTGCAAAACGACTATCAGAAGAAAAGATAGTCATGCTTTTGGCAGGAAATATTCAAAATGATGCAGATGTTTTGAAGATACCAACAGTAAAGAAATTAGGATATATAGATACTAAAGAGAAACTTGCAGATATATATTCATCAGCAAATGTATATGTTCATCTTTCGCGAGAAGATACATTTGGGAAAGTAATTGCTGAAAGTATGAGTTGTGGAACGCCAGTTATAGTATATGATCAGACTGCTTGTCCTGAACTTGTTCATGAAGATTGTGGATTTATTGTTTCTGGAGAAGATATTGACAAAATAATACAGTGTATAAAGAATATTCAGACACAAACTAAAATAAAGTATTTATATAATTGTTGTGAATTTGTAAGAAATAATTTTAACAAAGAGAATCTTATAAGAGATAATTTGCAAATATATTCAAAAATAATAAAAAATGAATATATTAATATATAATTTGTTGAATAGCTTAAAATATAATTATTACTAGTGACCAAATAAATTCAAAATGAGTGTGTCGAATTAAATAAAAAACGGTAATTTAACTTGCATTTTTAATGCGCGATAATTTGATTCGAGTATTTTTGTAGTTTTTCACAGGGGCTACAAATGAACAAAGACAAATGCGTATTCGCTCAATTTTTCGGATTTTCTTGACTATAATAGATTCAGAAGGCTGGTCGATAAGTAGGACGGGGACTTTTATGTGAAGCATTTCACTTGCTGTCATCAGCTGCTTTCGCTGATATTTGGGCTAGACATTTTCATGTTCGGTGGAAATGCACTATATCCTCGATTACACGACTGTTAGATGACATCTTCTTTGTTTGGATTTCGCGACTCATTTTGTGTCTGTTTATCTTCTGAGCGCGAGGAGTGGATCTGTGCGCATTTTATGAGAAGGGTGTGGAAGGATATCCAGAACAAGGACTGAAACTGTAAGAAAAAAATTAATCAACAAGAGCGGAACAACTGGCAGGAGGGCTATACCTTGTGGCTATGCCATCCATATGGTGGGGCGTTAATCAAAGCCACTCCTATAGAGGCTGATGTCTTACTTATATTTTTTTCATTTTTAAAAAGAGATTATATAGTTTTTATGAGAAAACGGATTATACTGATAACAAATTCTTTTCCATTTGGAACCCCAGAGGCAAGTTTTATTCGACCTGAATTGCCATATCTTATAAAAAATTTTGATCTAACTATAATAGCTCGTAATTATACCTTTAAGCAAACAACTGATGTCGGTGAATTAACTGATGTTTTCAGATATAATACTCATAGTTTAAATATTATTGAAGGAATAAAATGTATAATTAAATTAAATATTTCTAGATTAAAAAGAGAATTATTTGATAATGCTAAAAATGTAAAACATAAAATAACAGCTTTAAAGTTTGCGATTCGTGCTGAACATTTTGCAGATTATGTAAAAAAAATACGCTTAAAATATAAACAGGAAATTATTTATTATTGTTATTGGAATGATTATTCTGCTTATGGAATTTGTCAGTTATGCGAAAATAATAATGATAAATGCATATCACGAATGCATGGAGGTGACCTGTACAAATTGCCAGATAATGATTTTTATCAACCATTTAAAAAATATATGTCCTCTCTTTTTTCAAAAATTATATTCATAAGTTTTGTTGGAAAGGAATATTATATTAATACATACTTTCCTGATAAAATCGATAATTTAATTGTTTGCTACATGGGGGTAAAGAATGAAAAGCATATCAAAAATTCTGGTTCAACTGATGGTATTATTAGAATATTAAGCTTATCAAATATTAATTATATTAAGCGTGTAGAAAAGATTGTGGAGGCACTATCTCTAATTTCGAACCATCAAATAGTTTGGAATCATATTGGCGATGGAGATTATGGAGATTTCGTTAGAAAAAAAGCTTCAGAATTTCTTGATTATAAAAAAAATATAAAATATCATTTTTATGGTAAGTTATCAAATGAAGATGTTCGATTCTATTTAGAAAAGAATCCTGTAGATTTGTTAATTAATACATCTCTTTCTGAAGGGTTGCCTGTGTCAATGATGGAAGCTGCAGCATTTGGCATCCCAATTATTGGAACAAATGTAGGAGGAGTAAAAGAAATTATAACTGAAGATAATGGATATATGTTAGATGTAAATTTTAAGAGCAAGGAATTAGCAGATTTAATACAAGATTTTTGTTATTTAAGCAAATATGAACGTAATAGATTGAGAGAGAATTCATTTAAAGTTTGGATTACAAAATTTGATGCAGAGAAGAATTATACAAGATTAATATCTGAAATAAATAAATTATAAAATATCACTAGTATCCGGTTAAATTGAGCATAAAAGCTATTTTTATGAAAAAAGTCTATGAAAATAGATTCTGATTCATGTTTGGGTTCAAATCTGTTTGTTGGTGAAGCTGTTTATTCAGTAAAAACATGTCCTTTTGGGAAAACGATTTCAAAATGTTGCGTTTTCAGTAACGATATTAACATATCGATTTTTAATATATTACGAACTACTCATTTTTGAATTAACCGGACACTACTGATAAAATATATATATCTTATATATAAAAATGATGCAATTTAGACAAGAATTTTTTTTTAGTGTGAGGCTTTAATTAGAAATAAAGTAATAATACAATATTGTTTGTTTTGAAAAAAGATTAAGCATGAAAATAATACAAAGTATTTTTGTGTTGTATTAACTATAATAAAAAATATTTTTTATGTTTTTTTTAGATGTTTTGTAATTAATTCTAATACGAATAATGTAAAGATATTAAAAAAATATTAGCGAGAACAAGAAGTAGAAAATATATTTAGAATTCATATTATATTATGATATATAAATTGATATATAAATTGATTGCAAGTAAATTACCATGCTCAAATGCAAAATGGAGTTTTGGTGCAAAGAAAATAAGATATTGGTGTGCAAAACATATAATAGATTTTTGTGGAAAAAATGTGAATTTTGAAAAAGGTTCACGATTTGGTCAACATTTAAGTGTTGGAAATAACTCAGGCATAGGCGTAAATTGTGAAATTTATGGTAAGGTTACGATTGGGATGAATGTTTTAATGGGGCCAGAAGTCATCATGTATACCCAGAATCATGAATTCCGCGATTCAAAAGAATTAATAATAAATCAAGGGTATAGAGATTCTGCACCTATAGAAATTGATGATGATGTTTGGATTGGAAGAAGAGTTATTATTCTTCCTGGTGTACATATAGGCAAGGGGGCTGTAATTGGAGCAGGTGCTGTTGTTGCAAAAGATATACCGGATTATTCTATCGCAGTTGGAAATCCAATTAGAATAATAGGAAAGAGAGAATAATTAAATGGTTATATATATATTATTTAGCTTAATTTCATTTGGTTTTCTTTTAGTTAAAGAAAAGCATTTACAGTTTTATGCTTTTGTCAGTGCTTTAGTAATTGGATATATATCGTACTTTATTATAGTGCCTGAAACATCGGATATGTATAGGCATTTTCAAGAAATTGATTATTTTAGAAAAATTGGGTGGGCATGGCATAATTCAGAAAATAGAATTAATACAAATTTGGGGACTCTTATTGTTTTTTATATATTTTCTCTTCTGCCAAATAACGCTATATTCCTTTTTTCAATACCATTTTTAAGTTATTTTTTAATATTTAAGTTGATTATAATGATTTTTAATGATTATAATTATTCGAAAAATTGGCTTTTTACTGCTTCGTTGTTTGCAACTTTTTCATTTAGCTATTTCTATTTGATCTTTTCTGTAAGAACATGGATCATGTTTATAGTATTTTTTTATACATTATATATTGAAATGATCAGGGAGAAACACATTTTTACATGTTGGATATGTTACTTTTTTTTAATTTTATTCCACTATTCAGCAATTATATTAGTTTGTTTGAGATTTTTCTTTTTAATTATTGATTTCAAAGCAAATACTTGGATTGAGAAAATAAAAAAATATTTTCTTTTATTAATTATTTTATTTTTAGTTATTTTATCTTTTAAATTAAGAGTGTTCTCGATTATAATAATGAAATATAATAATTATAAAACATATAATGTTTATGGAATGTGGCAAATATTTAGTTGTATAGGAAAAACTATGGGATGTGTTTTGATGGTTATATGTTTATGGCAAAAAAAATGGGATAAAATTAGACAAAATTACTCCAAGTTTATTCTAGGTGTTTTTATTATTATTTGCTTCTTTGCAAATAATTATCAAATCTTATTGCGATTTTCCGATTGTTTAATAATTGCATCTATACCAATTTTACCTGATCAAATGTTTTTTCAACAGAGAAAAGCGTCATTTTATCATGCTATGTTTTGCATGACGCTTGTTATTATTTCTAGTGTAATTTACAATGTAATATTTGATTATAGATTAATATCTTTTACATACTGATTATTTTCTAGACAGAAATCTTAGACTCTTTTGAGGAATTTCTAAATTTAGATATAGTGCAAATTTTATGTGACTTAATTTTGATTAATAATATAAATATAGAAAATACATACAAATATTTTAATATTTTCAGGCATTTGGTACAGTGGAATATTTTAGAACAGAATATTCTGGACAACTGATTTTCGTTTATATTCAAGAATTGAACAAACAATATGAAAATAATTAAGATAGTTTTACTATTGAAAATCATAAGTAATTATCTTTAGAGCTACATTTCCAATTGACAAAATTTTTGTTACTTTTATTGAATCAAACTATGCCAATAGCTCAGTAGTTGGCATTTGAATATGAAAGAAATTTCTTTGATTACTCAATTCATTTTTATTGGAAGTGGTGCTATAATTAATATGTTTATAGGCATATTTACAACACCATTAATTACCCGTATAGTTGATCCAGAACAGTATGGTCAAGCAATAATGATGCATACATATGCAAATATTGCACTTATGATTTTTTCTTTTGGTTTGGATCAAGCTTTATTGCGATTCTATTATATTCATGATAACTTAAATTATCAAAGAAAATTATTAGCTTACTGTGTTATATTTTCATTTGTATTTGCTTGTTTATGTTTAGGATTGGGTTATTTTTTTATAAAATATATAAATAAATTTCCATTTGATGATTATTATTGTTACTTTGTATTGTTTACATTAATTTTAATCCTGAATCGATTTTCAACACTTGTACTACGTTTAGCTAAAAAAAGCAAGTTGTTCTCATTCGTTAATATAATTTATAAAATTACATATGTGATGATTGCACTTGTTACTATAAATATCCTAGAGATAGATAAAGTTCGCTTGTTGATTATTTCTAATATCATTGCCTGCTCATTTGCTACTTTCTTGGCAATAATAGGCATGAATTCAATATGGAGACTTTATGAATCAAATAATTCAAAAGATTTTTCTATTATAACCATGATAAGATATGGATTTCCAATTATGATTGCAAATGGAATATATATGATATTTCATATGATTGATAAGTTATCATTATCACATTTTTGTTCATTTAAAGAAGTTGGTATATATTCAAGTGCAATGAGTCTATTGTCTGTTATAGCAATAATACACTCAACATTTACTACCATATGGACACCAGCGGCAGTTGATCATTATGAACATGATCCACATAATAAAATATTTTTTATAAAAGGGAATAGTTATATTACTGTTATAATGTTTGTTTTAGGAATGACGATAATATTCTGCAAAGATTTGATTGTATTGCTTCTTGGAAATAAATACCAAGAAGCCGCATTTATTCTCCCATTTTTGTTATTACAACCAATAATGTATACTATTTCCGAAACAACAGTTGTGGGAATCATTTTCAAGAATAAAACATATATTACTTTAATTATTTCTTTAATCTCATGTCTTTTTAACTATATAGGGAATACATTTCTAATACCAATTTTAGGACCAAAAGGTGCAGCAATCTCAACAGGATTTTCATACATACTATTTTTTTCATTAAGAACTTTTTTTTCATATCTATTCTACCCCATTGATTTTTCTTTAGTGAAATGTACAATAATTACAGTAATAACAGTAATATTTTGTTTTTATAATACATTTATAAAATTTAATTTTTATACAATATTATTATATATTAGCTCACTTGTAATTCTTTTTATACTTTATAAAAAGTCGGTAAGTGAATTATTTGAGATAATAATTCATAAATTACATGAAGTAAAAATAAATAGTGTTAACAAGATCTTTGATAATCAAAGATCTTGTTAAATAAATGATAATATGTATAAATGATCATTTGTGCATAGTGAGTATTTTCAAACTATAATTATCATTGTATTCTCCTAAGGGCACCTTCTTCAAGTGCTTCACCCCTGATAGCCATTATTAGATGAATGAATTAGACTAATTATATATGTTAATTATGTAAACCATAACAACATTTTTCTCCTTTCCAAGTAAATTTTTCGAGAAAAAGCGGTTTTTTAAATACATTCTTTTTTTGTGTGAGGAATATAAATTCTATTTAAAATTGTTAGTAATCTATAAATCTGTTTATATAATCCGGTAAAAATATTATTGTGTGGTGTCATTTTTATCGAATATTATGATAAATGCTTCTTGAAAATACTCAAACATTGTCTGTGACATAAAAATGTCGCGAAAAGCGGGCAATCAGTGTTCAAGCTCACAATTGGGGAATGATTAGAAAACGTGCAAAAAATGATATAAAAATGATAAATGAAAGAAATTCATCTATAGAATTACTTCGAATTGTTGCAATGTTAATGATTGTTTTATGTCATATGGTAACACATGGAAATGTTTCATATATACAAAATAGTATTTCCATACCAAGGTTATGGTATAACTTAATAGCAATGGGTGGAAATATAGGAACGAATTTATTTGTAATAATTACAGGTTATTATTTGATAGAAAGCAAATCAAAATTCTATTTTTTTCGTGTTTTATGTTTTATATTTGAAGTTCTTTTTTATTCTATAATAATTTATATTATATTAATAAGTTTCAAGATAATTCCATTTAATATTTCAAAGTTTATAAAAGCTTTCTTCCCTATAACTTATCAAACATGGTGGTTTGCTAGTGCATATTTTGTATTATATATCTTTCATCCATTTTTAAATAAAATGCTATCGAATATTACAAAAGAACAGTTCAAATTTTTGTTAATGTTAGAAATATTATTTTGGAGCATAATCCCAACTTTTTTATTATCACATTATCAAAGCAATAATCTTTTGTGGCTTGCAACACTTTATTGTATATCTGCTTATTACAAGAAATATGGTATTGGTGGTATAATTCCAGGGAAAGAAAAATATTTGATATGCATTTCTTTTTTATTGTTATATATATCTAGTATTCTAATTATTTATATCAGAAAGATTTTTAATATTAATAATATAAATCCTTTGTTTTTTTATGATCGACAATCTTTTTTCATTCTTGTAATTTCATTTTTTTTGTTTGTGTTGTTTTTAAGATTAAAGATTCATTCTCAAAAATGGATAAATGTTATAAGTTCAACAACTTTTGGTGTTTATTTGATACATGATAATCCAGATGTTCGACATATATTATGGACATATATATTTGATATTACAAAAATAAAGGATAGTGTATATTTCCCATTATATACAATTTTTATATTATTTTATGTTTTTATAACTTGTTCAATTATAGATATGTTACGACAGATAATTATAAATATATGTTGTGATTCACTAAAAGAGAAAATTTCTAAAAAAATTAATCTGTTTTGGGGGAAATTTAACATAGCCCAATTGTAAAAGATGCAAAATGATGAGAATCTGATTTGTGAATATATTTGAAATCAAAAAGGGTAGGATCATCAAGATAACGATCAAATGAATCTGTATTTTGAGCGATTGGAAACGTTTACCGCTTTTAGTTAGAAAGTACTACCTGTTAGACGCCATTTTCTTTGTCTGTATTTCGTGATATGTTTTGTGTCTGCTTTTTCTTCCGCATAAGAGGCAACGCGGCCACTTGCCGTTGCAGAGGACTGAATAAGGGAGGCGCTGTGTACGCCATTTCAGCCTGTAGTACGTCTGCCGGCTAGGCAAGTTGGAAATGTTATAGTTATTCGCTCTAAACGGACATGGACGGCGGGCCGCATCGGGACTCCACGGTGGATGGCGTCGCTATATGTCAGTAAATTCAATCTATATGGTTACGATGCTTCAGACAATCCTTCCATATCTGCCATTGAAGGACTTGGAGTATGACTACCTTTGGGTGGTTGTACATCAATAGATTTAAGCGGATAAATCAAGTAATCGGCATTACCAATGGGATCTGACATTTTTTATTCTATATCAAATAGCGATTCGTAAAAATGACAGTATCAATTATTGTTCCTGTTTATAAAGTTGAAAAGTATATCCATAATTGTATTAAAAGTGTTTTAGCACAATCGTATGAAGATTGGGAACTTATATTGGTAGATGATGGCTCACCAGACAATTCAGGGTTAATTTGTGATGAATATGCAGCAAAGGATGTACGGATAAAAGTTACTCATAAAGAAAACGGGGGACAGTCAAGTGCAAGAAATGTTGCATTAGATTTACCTCCAAAAGGAGATTATATAACATTTTTGGACAGTGATGATTTTTGGCATCCAGAATATTTGTCTATTATGATGAAAATGTGTGTGGAAAATGATGCCGATATCGCCCAATGTGGCTTTTTGCGAGGAAATGCCATGATGTTTCCTAATATCGATCTGAGTAGTGATATCAAGGTTTATGATACACATTCAGTATTTGTGTCAGGTGCAGCTAATATCATCATGTGGGCGAAGGTATATAAGAAATCATTGTGGAACAATATCCGTATGCCGATAGGGTTGTATAATGAAGACGATTGGACAACATGGAAAATCTATTACCGAGCTAAACGTATAACTATAACATCAGATAAACTATATTATTATACGTTAAATCCTACAAGTACAATGGGAAGATTAAAGAAGAAGCCGGATTTGAAATATTTTGCTGCATATAAGGAAAGGATTGACTTCTTCATTAAAGAAGGACAAGTAGATTTGGAACATTGTTCACGCTTACAACTTTGTAAATCGATCGTCATGGTGTATTCAAATCCAAAATTGGATGATGAACAAGAAAAGGTGATACAAAAGGTCTTTTCAGAGAATTATAAAAAACTTAAAGCTTCACCATATATATCACTTAAATACAAGGTGATTTTATTTTTATTCAATATTTCTCCCAAATTGATATCAAGAATTGTAAATAAACTGCATTGATGCGAATATTAATTATTGCTGACGAAGAATGGAATGATCATGTATATGGCAACAATGTACTGACCAACTGGTTTAGTGGGTTCAATGCTGAATTTGCAGAGATATATTGCAGTCCTGGAACACCTAGCAACAACATCTGTAAGCATTATTATCAAATAACAGACATGCAGATGCTAAAATCGCTCTTTAGCGGTAAGAGGGCGGGAAAGCATGTTAACATAAAAAATGATGATGATAATGATTCATGTGTAAAAATCAATGTGCAGCGTCAGGGAGTATACTTGATTCTCAAGAAATTGTCACTCCATATTCATACAATCATGATGCTGTTGCGTGATTTTGTATGGTGCAATGGACTATATAATATTGAGGAACTAAAGCACTTTATTGATGATTTCAATCCAGATGTAGTCTTTTGTCCAAGGTTTATATCTCCAAAACTGATGAGGTTGGAGAAACTTGTATCAACAATGACATCGGCTAATTTTATAGCGTTTACAGCGGATGACGAGGCTTCCCTTCATCAATTGAGTCTTTCTCCTTTATATTGGCTTCGCAGAATATGGATACGTCATAGTTTTGCAAAGCATGTAAAGTTATATAAATATTATTTCACTTTTTCCAAAGAACAGGCAGAAGATTATTCCAAAGAATATAAACTACCAACATCGACATTGTATAAATGCGGTGATTTTCCTGATACATTTTGTGAAAAATCTATAGGAAAACCTATCCAAATGGTTTATGCTGGACGTCTGTATTGTGAACGTTGGCGAACGCTAGGAAAGATCGGTGAAGCATTACGCTTAATAAATAAAGATGGTGTAAAGGTTATCTTGAATATATATTCACAGGAAAATTTAACAAGTTCACAGAAATGTGTATTGAATGAATCAAACTACATATACTTTAGGGGATCTGTGACGGCATCAGAGTTGGCAGACATATATAGGAAATCCGATATTGCCTTACATGTAGAATCATTTGAAAAGAAATATGCATATGCCACGCGGGTATCATTTTCTACAAAAATTATTGATTTGATGGCTTCAACATGCGCTATAATGGCAATATGCTGGGAGAGGCATGCTGGGTATCAATATTTAAAAGAAAATGATGCTGCATTTTGTATAAATAGCTATGATGACATATTACCTATGATAGAATATATTGTTGATAATCCCCAGATGGTTGCACAGATGGCAAGAAAAGCATGGGAATGTGGTATGAAGCACCATAAAAGAGAAAATATCCAACAACAATTAAAAACCGTTTTTAACAAATATAGTAGATAACTTAATTGAATTATTATATAAAACTTTATTTTTAATTTTTTTAATGAAAAAACGAAATTTTTTTTTCGTAACAACGATTCCTGCTTCTCTGAATTTCTTTGATGGACAATATCAGATACTGAAGCAGAATTTTGACATCACAGCCATATCATCTCAGCCAGAACAGTTGAAACAGTTTGGGATGACTCATGAGGTAGATGTCCATTGCATACACATGGAAAGAGAGATATCCCTGTTGAAGGATATATGGGGGCTTTTGTGTTTTGTAGTGTATTTTCTCAGAAAACGACCTTATATCGTGCATGGCAACACGCCCAAAGGAAGTCTATTATCAATGTTGGCGTCTTGGATGACTCGTGTGCCTGTAAGAATTTATATGTGCCATGGATTAAGGTATCAAGGATGCACTGGATTTAAGAGAAAACTTTTGATGTTAATGGAGAAGATTTCATGTTTTTGCGCAACCGATATCATCTGCGTAAGCAAAGGCATCAAGAATGTACTTAAAGACGATGGTATAACGACAAAAGAGCCTGTTGTAATTTGGAATGGTAGTGTCAGCGGCATAGATGTGGAAAAATTCAATCCTTATAAAAAATATGATAGAATTGGATTAAGAAAGCATTGTTCCCTTAAAGAAAAGGATTTTGTGTTGACATTTATCGGGAGACTTGTTAAAGACAAGGGTATTGATGAACTAGTCAAGGCATATAAAGAGCTGAAAAAGAGTCATTCGGAAATGCGTCTTCTTCTTGTTGGGGCGCTTGAATCTAGAGGAAATCCAATATCTGAAGAAACACGAAAAGAAATCGAAAACAATGATGGTATTGTTGCTGTTGGACGACAGGCAGATATACCAGCATATCTATCCATTACTGATTTATTTGTCTTTCCCTCATATAGAGAAGGCTTCGGACTATCATTGATGGAGGCAGGAGCAATGGGTGTACCTTCAATTGCTTCAGATATTACTGGTTGTAATGAAGTAGTAATTAATGGGGAAAATGGATTCCTGATACCATCACATTCAATTCAAGCAATCATAGATGCTGTTGAGAAGATATATACAAACTTGACATTGTATACAGAAATGAAACGCAATTGTCGTAATTCTATTGTTAAGAGATTTGATAGAAATAAATTATTTAATTTATATAAAAATTTTTATTTAAATAAATAATAATGAATTATGAAAAGTGCTATTATCGCCAAACAATTTGATATAGAAGGGCGATTGTTCGATATACAGTCATTTACATCAGGCAATGTCAACGACACGTATCTCGCAATCTATCGGACGGTGTTCTCGGAGACGCGGGCGGTCATCCAGCGGATCAACACGTATGTGTTCAAGAATCCGGCGGAGCTTATGGAGAATATCCGATTCGTGACGGCACATGTCCATCAAGTGTATGAAAATGAGCAGGACGAGGCGGACCGCATCTGGCAACTGCCGAAGGTTATCCCGACAAGGGACGGGAAGGACTTCTTCGTCGATGACGAAGGGAACACCTGGCGGGCCATCACGCAGATCGCCAGCGCTCACGCCTATGACAGGATCCAGAGCGCGGAGCATGCGCATGAAGTTGGGGCGGTATTAGGGAAGTTTCACCACGCCATCTCGGACATGTCGTGCGACGGCCTGCACGACACACTGCCCGGCTTCCATGTCACGCCCGGCTACTTCCCGAAACTTGACGAGGCGCTGAAGACAAAGGAAGGGCAGACACGGCTGGACGCAACGAAGGTCGCGCACAACGTGCTGATTTTCCTAGAGAAGCGTCGAGAATGGTGCTCTGTGATAGAGGAAGCGAAGGCGCGCGGCGAACTGTCGATGCGGCCCGTCCACGGCGATCCGAAAACGGCGAATGTGATGATTGACGACATGACAAACAAGGGCACGGCGATCATCGATCTGGACACTGTGAAGCCTGGTCTTGTTCATACGGACATCGCGGACTGCCTGCGGTCGTGCTGTAATCCTGCTGGTGAAGAAACACATGATATATCATCTGTCATGTTTGATACAGACTTATGCGATGCAGTATTATCGGGCTATCGCGAACAGGCTCAAGGGTTCATGTCAGAAGCGGAAAAATACTATCTATATGATGCTGTAAGGTTAATTGCGTATGAACAAGCATTGCGTTTCTTTGCTGATTATATAGCAGGAGATGTGTACTACAAAGTACGCGAAGATGGCCAGAACCTTATGCGGGCTCGTGTTCAAGTCCAATTATGTAGAAGTATCGAGGCAAATGAATTAAAGATTAGACGTATGCTAGAGACTCTCTAGCATATGTAATTCATAGTGCATAATTCATAATTCATAATTATTGCAAGGTAATAAGTTAGCATTGTTTTCTCTCTCAGTCGCACATGTGATGCAAATGTC
>JAEEGL017043922.1_pt1 | contig 14788 bp, 13 predicted proteins | sample 9134231 | NCBI WGS metagenome assembly JAEEGL01 (sample SAMN16246548, study PRJNA631951) | gut metagenome | biome: gut microbiome; feature: rumen; material: fiber-attached | host: Bos | place: Iran: Karaj | collected 2018-10 | reverse complement strand
TTTATTAAGTTTAGGAAAATATTGCTTAATAGTTATTAACAATTCTTCTAATGGATTAACATTATTTTTTAATTCTCTTCGCATTTTTCTTGTAATTCTTTTTTTCACTACTACAACCACCTTTATTATAGGTAGATTGTATCATAATATTTGTAATTTGTATGTAACCTTTGATGCCATATTTATTGCGAAGAAAATTTATTCTATTTTACTGATGTTTATTATCATTGATTGACAAAGTTATTTAAATAAGATAAAATTATGTTGTTATTTATGTATTCAGGAGTGATTATGAAAAAGGAAATAAAAAAGCAACTTGATAATAAAAAGAAAAATAGTGCTAAAATAGATTTTAAATGGTGCTTTAGCTTATTAGTTATTGCTTTTTGCATGTCTATTTTTTTATCTTTTATATCTGAGATAGCACTTAAAGATGTTAATTTATTAGTTGGGACACTTGTAATATTAGTCTTTATAAGCATAGGAATTTTATTTGATACAATTGGGGTTGCTGTTACTAGTGCTGATGAAGCTCCTTTTCATGCAATGAGTTCAAAAAAAATAAAGGGTGCTAAAAAAGCAGTAGCATTAAAGAAAAGTTCTGATAAAGTATCTTCTTTTTGCTGTGATGTAATAGGAGATATTTGTGGAATTGTATCAGGTGCTGCAGGAGTATCTGTTGCATTAAGATTATCTAGTGTAACTGGTTTATCTATTTTACTAAGTAATTTACTTGTTGCTGGTATAATAGCTGCACTTACTATTAGTGGTAAAGCAATAGAAAAGACTATAGCAATAAATAATGGAAATAAAATACTATATGAATTTGCTAAAGTACTAAGTATTTTTAGTCGAGATTAATGGAGGAGAATATGAATAGATTTTTTTACAATATAAAAAAGTATTATAAATATGCAATATATTCAGCTAAAGCAGAATTAAAAAGTGAAGTAGCGGATTCATATTTAAATTGGTTATGGTGGATAATAGAACCAGTTTGTTTTATGATTATATATTCATTTGTATTTGGTTTTGTATTTAAAAATAGTGAACCATATTTTGCTTCATTTATATTTGTTGGATTAAGTGCATGGCAATTTTTTGAAAGAATGGTTAATGGTAGTGTTAAATTGATTATTAATAATAGGGATTTAGTAACTAAAGTATATTTACCTAAATATATATTGTTATTATCAAAATCATTTACATATTTATTTAAATTATTTATATCATTAATTATTACATTTATACTTATGTTTATACAACATGTACCTATTACATGGCATATAGTTTTATTATTACCAATACTTGTTGTATTATATATATTATCATTTGGTATTGGATTAATATTAATGCATTTTGGTGTTACATTAAATGATTTAGCTAATTTAACTAATATTGGACTTAAAATGGTTTTCTATTTATCTGGAGTATTTTATAATATTTCAAAGAGATTAAAAGGAACATTATCTAATGTATTGTTATTTGCTAATCCTATAGCGTTTATAATGAATGAACTTAGAAAAGTGTTAATATATGGAAAATTGCCAAATTTTATGTTTTTAGGAATTTGGACTTTTGTTGGACTTTTATTATGTTTGATAGGTATTCATGTAATTCATAAAAATGAAAATAGTTATGCAAAGGTGATATAATATGAAAGAAAAAAAGAGTAAGAAAAAAAATATTGCTATTACTGTAGACAATTTGCATATTACTTATAGAGGATTAAAGAAAACTTCTATAAGAGCATCTTGGTCTAAACTATCTAAAATAGAATTGTTTAAAGCTTTAAAAGGTGTTAGCTTTGAAGTTGAACAAGGTAAAATATTAGGTATTATAGGTAAGAATGGATCAGGAAAATCAACTATGTTGAGAGCAATAGCGGGGATTTTTTCTCCTGATAAAGGTAAAATTGATTTACATGGTAATTCTATATCATTACTTTCTATTGGTGTAGGTTTCAATAAAAAATTAACAGGTAAAGAGAATATTTATTTATCTGGAATGTTATTAGGATTTTCAGAAGAAGAAATATCAAAAAAAGAAAAAGAAATAATTGAATTTGCTGATATAGGTAGTTTTATTGATAAACCAGTTAAAACTTATTCTTCTGGTATGTATTCTAAATTAGCATTTGCTATAACAGCAATTCTTGAGACGGATATAATGTTAATAGATGAAGTATTATCTGTTGGGGATGCTAAGTTTAAAGAGAAAAGTTATAATAAGATGAAAGAACTTATTTCAGATGATCATAGAACGGTTATAATTGTGTCACATAGTTTAGGTACTATAAGTGAATTATGTAATGAAGTTTTATGGCTAAATGATGGTGAAATAGTAATGATTGATACACCAGATAAGGTGTTACCTAAGTACAAAGAATTTATGCAATAAATTCTTTTTTATTTACATTTATATGTGTAAAATTTTTGTAATTTTTACTTTTTTGTTTGAAATTGTACAAAATTTGTTATAATTAAGGTAAAGGTAGGGAAATTAAATCTCTATTTAAAATTACAATGGGGTGAAAATAATGAGTGTAATAATAGAAGGAACAGAAATTAGTAATAAAATTCAAGATAGAATAAAGGTAGAAGTAAAAAATTGTATGATTAGACCAAGTGTTGCTGTTATACAAGTGGGTGAAAATGAAGCAGGAGATTATTTTATAACTGCTAAAGAGAAGGTTTGTAGTTCTGTAGGAATATATTTTAGACAATATAAATTTGAAGATAATGTTCCTGAATTAACAATAATAAATAAAATTAAAGAACTTAATAATGATGAATATGTAAATGGAATTATGATACAATTACCACTTCCACCACAATATAATGAAAAAAGATTATTAAATACTATTAATAATGGTAAAGATGTAGAAGGATTAACAGATATTAATACAGGAAGATTTGTTAATGGTAAAAAGGCTTTAATACCATGTACAGCATTAGCTGTAGTTAAAATATTAGATGAAAATAATATTGAAATATCTGGAAAACATGTTGTAGTAGTTGGAAGAAGTAAAATTGTTGGTAAACCATTAGTTAATTTATTACTTTCAAGAGATGCTACTGTAACTATATGTCATAGTAAGACTGAAAATTTAAAAGAATTTACAAAACAAGGAGATATTGTTATTATGGCATGTGGTGTACCTAAATTACTTACAGAAGATATGATTAAAAATGATGCTGTAGTAATTGATGTAGGTATTAATAATGTAGATGGAAATATATGTGGAGATGTAGATTTTGATAATGTATCAAAGAAAACTTCATATATTACTCCAGTACCTAATGGTGTTGGTCCAGTTACAATAGCAATGTTACTAGAAAATATAATTATGTGTTATAATGCTAAAAAATCAAAATAAGAATTATTTTCTTATTTTTTTATTTATTATTTTATGAATTTTATACCAAGAATAAAAACAAGTAAATAGTATATTTAATGATATAGCTATTATTAATCCATATAGTTTTATTCTTAAAAGACATAATATTCCTAATATAATAGTTCTTATTAACATATTTATACTAGATATTTTCATATTTTCTTTTGCCATATTCATAGCTTGTAAAACACTAAGTAATGGATGTTCTATATAGTGAAAGATAAAAATAGGCGCTAAAAGTTTTATATAGTTACTTCCTTCATTTGTTTTATACATAATATTTAATATTAAATCTCCAAAAATAATAAATATAATAGTAAAAAATATTCCTAGTAATAAAGATATAAATACTGCTTGATTAATTTTTTTATTTAATTCTAAATATTTATTTTTATAATAATTTCTACTTATACTAGGTATTAATGCTTGTGAAATAGCGCTAGTTAAAAATGAAGGAAGTAGAAGTATTGGTAGAACATATCCATTAATTATTCCATATTCAGATATAATATAATTATTATTATATCCTACTTTAGTTAATGTATATGTTAATATAATTGGTTCTAAAAAATATGTAAAAGAACCTATTAATTTAGATATAGTTGTAGGAATTGATATATTAAGAATTGCTTTAATATTATTTTTTTTAATTTTAAAATCTTCTTTTGTTATTATAAATTTAGGAAAACAAAATAAAAAAATAATTATAGAAGATAATTCACTTAGTATATTAGTTAATATAATAAATGTTATTGTTAATGAATCATTATTAGTTAAATATTTAATAAATAATGCTATTAAAAATAATTTTATTAAGTCTTCTATTATATTACTTATTACATGTGGTATCATTCTTTCATTTGAAAAATAATAACTTCTAAATATATTAGATATACTTATAAAAGGAAGAACATAACCCATAGATAGTATTGGTAAGTATAATGAAGAATTAGAAAATAAGTAAATTGCTAAAGCTTTAGCATATATATTTAAAAATATTATAATTATTATATCTATAGAAAGAGATATAATAAGTGATGTAATAATAATATTTTTTACATTATATTTTTTTGAAGATATTAATACATTAAGTGCTGTAGTTAATCCCATTCCGCTTATTGAAATAAGAAGTAAAAATGTTGGAGCAATCATAGAATATAAGCCAATTCCATGTGTTCCAATTTGTCTTGTAAGTATAATTCTAACTAACATTCCAAGTGCTTTTGTTATTAATCCTCCTATAATTAATATAATGCTAGATCTAATAAATTTGTTTTTTTTCATTATTCTCCTTTAAAAATATACTATTTTGATATATAATATTGTATGTGAAAAGTTGAGGGAATAGTATATGGATTTGAAGTTTAATAATATTAAAGAACTATATGAATTATTATTACCAGCTTTAGAAACAAAGGAAATTCAATTAAAGAGAAATGATTATTTTGGATTGACAAAAAAAGATATATGGGAGTATTTAAAGGAAACAAAATGGAAAAATTCTAATAATCTTAGAATTTATCAGATGGTTTGTGATATACTATACGTTGATAATGATGCATTAAATAGTTATAATGAATTGTAGATAGGGTGGTTATAATGAGCGAAAACAAGAAAAAGACTAAAGATATTAAAAATACAACAGTAAAGAAAAATAATTCTTCGAGACGAAAAATTAAAAATGATGAAATTAAAATTGAAAAACTTACAGAAGATAATATAACTGAAGAACAAAAGAAAGAAGCTAAGAGAGTATTTGATGCTATGAATAAAGCTGATAAAGAAAAAAAGGCTAAAGAAGAAAGTGTTAAAGAAGATAAAGAAGAAGTATTAGAATCTAAAAAAGATAAAAAGGATAATAAAAAAGATTCTAAGAAAAAAGATAAGAAAAAGAAGATTGTAGAACATACTGCAAAAGATTTTTCAAATCTTAATGCTTATAAAAAAGAACAAAGAGAAAAGAAACAAAAAAAGGCAAAAACAAGAAAGTTCTTTTCAGGATTATTTATTTCTGTAATTATTTTATTAGCCTCTAGTGCATTATTATATCCATTATTTAAAAATGTAAAATTTGGATTAGATTTACAAGGTGGTTTTGAGATTCTTTATGAGGTACAAGATGTAGATGGAAAAAAGGTAAGTAAAGAATCTGTTACTAATACTTATAAAACAATATTAAAACGTATTGATATATTAGGTGTTAGTGAACCTGAAATATCTATTGAAGGTAATAATATAAGAATACAATTAGCTGGAGTAAAGGATAAAAATCAAGCTAAGAAGACATTAAGTTCAATGGCAAATTTGACTTTTAGAAATAGTAAAGATGAATTAGTAATGACATCAGATGTTTTAAAGCCTAATGGTGTAAAAGTTGCATATGATGATAAAGATATTAATAATGTAGGTTCTTATTACTTAGATTTAGAAATTGCTGATGTTGATACTTTTCACGAGAAAACAGAAGAAATTAGAAAAGCAGGAGATTTAATGGTTATATGGCTTGACTTTGAAGAAGGTGAAGATACATATTTAACTAAATGTAATCAAAGAGATGAAAAAGGTAATCCTGTTTCAACTAATTGTTTATCATCTGCTACTATTAATGGAGAATTAACTGGTACGCATGTTTCTTTAACAGGTAATTTTACTCAAGAAGAAGCAACTGAATTAGCTGATTTAATTAATTCAGGTAGTCTTCCTACAAAATTAGTAGAATTATCTAGTAAAACAGTTGATGCTTCATTTGGTAAAAATGCATTACGTAATACTTTTATTGCAGGTGCTATTTCAGTAGGTCTTATTACATTAACATTAATATTAATATATAGAGTTAGTGGTTTTGTAGCTTCTGTTGGTATTATTACTTATACAATGTTAACATTTACTATATTTAATCTTGTAGGTGGTAGATTAACATTACCTAGTATTGCTGCTGTAGTTATAGGTATAGGTATGGCAGTTGACTCAACTGTATTAAGTTTTGAAAGAATTAAAGATGAACTTCGTTCAAAAAATAGTTTAGAAGATTCATTTATTAAAGGTAATAAAGGTGCGTTAGTATCAATTTTAGATGCTAATATTACAACTATGATTGCTGCAGTTATACTATTTATATTTGGTGAAAGTAGTGTTAAAGGTTTTGCTACAATGTTAATTATAAGTATAATTGTAACATTACTTGTTATGGTATATTTAGTACGTTATATGTTAAGAAAATTTGTAGATAGTGGTAAATTTAAAGATCATTATAGAGCGTTTATTGGTTTAAAAGATGTAAATAAAAAATCAATATTTACTAAGTTTAATTATGTTAAACATATGCCTAAATTTATCATATTAACTTTGGTTCTTATTGTTGTAGGTTCTGTATGTTTCTATTTTAATAAATTAAATTTAAGTATTGATTTTAAGGGTGGATCAAGTATTTCGTTAAATACTAAAGAAAAAATTGATAAGAATGATATAAAAGAACAAATAGAAGATTTAGAATATAAAGTTCAGAACATTGATAATATAGATGATAATACTATATATGCTACTTTAAATACTACATTAGAAAATGAAGATATTGAAAAAATAGAAAATCATTTTACTGAAAAATATGAACATTCAACAACAAGTATTGGATCAGTATCTAATACAGTTAAGAAAGAATTAATAAAGAATGCTATTAAATCATTACTTATTGCTGCAATAGGAATTATAATATATGTATCACTTAGATTTACTGTTAGATATGGTATAGCAGCAATAATTACATTACTTCATGATGTGTTAATGATTATACTTGTATTTAGTATTTTAAAATTAGAAGTATCTACAATTTTCATTGCAGCTATACTATCTATAATTGGATATTCTATTAATGATACAATTGTAACATTTGATAGGATAAGAGAAAATAAACGTAAATTATACAAAGATAAAGTAAATACATATAGTGATTTGAAAAAATTAGTTAATATAAGTTTAAAAGAAACAATCACTAGAAGTATAATTACATCATTAACAACTTTAATACCAGTATTATGTTTATTAATACTTGGATCACATGAAATAGTTAATTTTAATTATGCATTATTAATTGGACTTATAGCAGGTACATATTCTTCAATATTTATAGCAACTCGTTTATGGTTATTACTTGAAAAGAAACATGTTGGTAAAGAAGAGAAGAAAAAATGGTATGAAGTTGATGATAAAGATGATTTAGAAGAATTAAAAGTTAAAGGAATTAATTGCTAATTCCTTTTTTTTATATATTATTTGTGATATAATTTTTTTGTAGATTAAAAGGTTAAGGGATGTGATAGTATGCGAAAAGATAATCCAAATATTACTTTTGATGAATTGTATGATAATGTTAAAACATATATAACAGATGAAGATGAATTAAAACAATTATCTAGTGCTTATATGTTTGCATATGAAAAACATTTTGGTCAAAAACGTTTATCAGGTGAGGCATATATAACTCACCCTCTTAATGTTGCATATATTTTATCTGAAATAAATGCAGATTGTGCTACTTTATGTGCTGCATTACTTCATGATACTATTGAAGATTGCGATGTTACAGAAGAGGAATTAGAGAAGAAATTTGGACATGAAATAGCTTCTTTGGTTAATGGAGTAACTAAGATTAATAAATTGAAATTTACATGTGATAATGAGGCTGTTATAGCAAATCATAGAAAAATATTAGTAGGATTATGTGAAGATGTTCGTATTATAATACTTAAACTTGCTGATAGATTACATAATTTAAGAACTATATGGATTTTATCTGAGAAAAGTCAGAAAGCTAATGCAAGAGAAACTCTTGATATATTAACTCCTATAGCGCATAGATTAGGTATTAATAAATTAAAAAGTGAATTAGAAGATTTATCTCTTAGATATTTAAAACCTGAAGCATATTTTGATATAGTAGAGAAATTAAATCAAACAAAAGCAGAAAGAGATAGAATAGTAAATGAAATGATGGATGAAGTTTCTAAACTATTAAATAAGAATAATATTAAACATGAAATAAAAGGTAGATCTAAAAGTATATTTAGTATTTATAAAAAATTAGATAAAGGTAAAAAGTTTAGTGAAATATATGATTTACTTGCTATGAGAGTATTTGTTGAAAATGTAAGTGAATGTTATCAAGCATTAGGTATTATACATTCCAAATATAGACCTATGCCTAAAAGATTTAAAGATTATATAGCAATGCCAAAAACAAATATGTATCAATCATTACATACAACTGTATTTGGATTAGAGGGTTATACATTTGAAATCCAAATACGTACTTATGAAATGGATAAAATAGCAGAACATGGTATTGCTTCACATTGGTCATATAAAGAAAAAGGTAGTAATGTTAAAGCAAGTATGCAAGATGCAATGGAGCAAAAATTACAATTCTTTAGAGAGATAATGGAACTTAAAGATGAAAAAAGTGATGAGTTATTTGTTCATAATGTACAGGAACAAGTATTAAGTAGTAATACAATATATGTTTTTTCTCCACAAGGTGATGTAATAGAATTACCTAAAGGAGCAACTCCAATTGATTTTGCTTATCGTATACATAGTGTTGTTGGAAATACTATGGTAGGTGCTATTGTAAATGGTAATATTGTTTCACTTGATTATGTACTTAATGATGGAGATATAATTAAGATTAATACAAATAAGAATTCTCCAGGTCCATCACGTGAATGGATTGATATGGCATATACTGCTAAAGCAAAAAATAAGATTAGAAGTTTTTATAATAAAATAGTAAAAGAAGAATATTTAAAAAAGGGAACAGAATCATTACAAAAAGAAGTTAAAAAACGTAAAATACCATATTCAGAATTTTATAGTAGTTCTATGATAGAAAAATTATTGGATGAATTAAAATGTAGTGATATGACAGAACTTCATATAAATATAGGTAATGGTAAAATAACTGCTAATCAAGTTGTTAATGTTTTATATGCTGATACTAAAACTAAACAAGAGATGGTATTAGATAGAGTAACTAATAATAATGAGAAAATAGTACCTGTTAAAGGAGATATAGTTGTTGAAAATATTAGTGATATAAAAATTAATGTAGCTGGATGTTGTAAACCTATACCTGGTGATCATATTGTTGGTTATATTAGTAAAGGTCATGGTATTAATGTGCATAGAGCAGTATGTCCTAATATATCAGAATTAGAAGAAAGAATTATAGAAGTAAATTGGAATACTAATATTACAAAGAAATATTCTACAAATTTATTAATTACTGCTAATGAAAATAATAATTTATTAATAAATATTATCAATAAGACATCTAATAATAATATAGTAATTCAATCAATAAATAATTTAAGTACATCTAGTAGATATATGTATGATATAAATATACTAGTAGATAATGTAGAAAAATTAAATAAATTTATGAATGATATTAATAGTATTAATGGTGTTAAAAATGTAGAGAGGATTATTAAATAATGAGAATCTTAGTACAAAGAAGTAAAAAATCTAGTGTTAGTGTTAATAATAAAATAGTAGGAAGTATTAATAATGGATTAGTTTTATTAGTAGGATTTACTCATACTGATACTAAAAGTGATATTGTTAAATTAGCAAAAAAGGTTGTTAATTTACGTATATTTGATGATGAAAATGGAGTAATGAATAAATCACTATTAGATATAGGAGGCCAGATACTTTCTATTTCACAATTTACATTATATGGAGATTGTACTAAAGGTAATAGACCTAGTTATATAGGTGCTATGAAAGGTGATAATGCTATTAATTTATATAATGAATTTAATGATGAATTACGTAAGTATGGAGTTATAGTAGAAACAGGTAAATTTGGAGCAATGATGGATGTTAAAATAAATAATTATGGACCAACTACTATATGGTTAGAAAGTAGGTAAATATGATTAAAGATAAAAAAGTAGATTTTAAATTAGTAAATATTGCAATTATAGCACTTATTGTATATTTAATGTATCATACAGGTAATTTATGGATTGGTATATTTAATAAAGTAGTATCAATATTAAAACCATTTGTAATAGGGTTTGCTATAGCGTATTCAGTTCATCCTTTAGTACTTAAATTATGTAAAAGAAAAGTTCCTAGAGGGTTAGCAATATTTATTATAATAGCAGCAATGTTTTTATTACTAGGTTTTATGGGTTATATTATTAGTACTACTTGTGTAAGTCAAATATCTAATTTATTTGATAGTGTAAGTAAATTTTTAAAAGAATTAGGTAGTTTTAATTTAAATGTTGATATTAGTAGTATACAAGAAACTATTAATGAGAATTTTAAATCTATATTAGATGGTTTAACAAAATATGTATCTAATGGTGCTATAAACTTGTTATCTTCTTCAATAAGTATAATTGGTGATTTCTTTATTATAGTTGCTGCATTTATATATTTCTTAATTGATATGGAAAAAATAAGAAAAAATGTTGCAAAGTTTTTAAGAAAACGTAATAAGAAAACATATAATTTTATAAATGTTTTAGATAATGAAATGCGTAATTATTTAAGTGGTTTAGTACAAGTTATGATTATTTCTGTTTTTGAATATGGTATTTCATATATGATTATAGGTCATCCAAATGCTATAGTACTTGGATTAATGGCTGGATTTGGTACACTTATTCCATATTTTGGCGGTATAGCAACTAATATAGTAGCAGCAATTACTGCATTCATAGTAAGTCCTGCTTTATTTGTTAGAACAGTAATAACATTCTTCTTGTTATCAAGTTTAGATAGTTATGTAATAAATCCTCATGTATATGGTAAAACAAATTCTATACCACCACTTGCTACCATATTTGCACTTTTTGCTGGTGGAATATTATTTGGTATAGTTGGTGTATTTATTTCATTCCCATTAACTATATTTATTGTTTCTTTGGTTAAATTTTATAAAGATGATATAAGTGAAGGAATAGAAAAAATTAAAGTAAATAAAATGAAAGATGCTTAGTAACATTTTTCTTTTTATTGATAAAATATAAAAAAAATGATATTATATACTTGTAGAGATGGGGTATATTATGAATTTGATTCAACCTAAAACTTTGTCAGGATTTATGGAATTATTACCTGAAGAACAAATATTATTTAATAAGATGTATGATACTATAAAAGATATATATGAAAAATTTGGTTTTTTACCTCTTGATACTCCAACAATAGAGTATTCTGAAATATTACTTGCTAAAGCAGGTGGAGAGACAGAAAAACAAATATATAGATTTAATAAAGGTGAGAATGATGTAGCTCTTAGATTTGATTTAACTGTACCACTTGCAAGATATGTAGCACAACATTATGCATATTTAAATTTTCCATTTAAAAGATATCAAATGAGTAAAGTATTTAGAGGAGAAAGACCTCAAAAAGGAAGATTTAGAGAATTCTATCAATGTGATATTGATGTAGTTGGTAATGAATCATTATCTTTAATATATGATGCAGAAATGCCTGCTATTATATACGAAATATTTAAAAAGTTAGATTTTGGACCTTTTGTAATTAGAATTAATAATAGAAAAGTATTAAATGGCTTTTTTGAATATTTAAATCTTAAAGAAGATTCAAGTGAAATATTAAGAATAATTGATAAGATAGATAAAATAGGATTAGATAATGTAAATAGTGAATTACAAAATATTATTTCTGAGAAAGATAAAGTAGAAATGATAATAAAGTTTATACAAATAAAAGGTAGTAATAATGAAGTAATAGAATCTTTGAAAAATTTTAATATTGAAAATGATATTTTTGACGAGGGAATAAGAGAATTAGAATATGTAATAAATAATATAAAAACATATGGTGTATTAGAAGATTATTATAAAATAGATCTTACTATTGCAAGAGGATTAGACTATTATACTGGTACTGTATATGAAACTAATTTAATAGAATATCCGAATCTTGGTAGTATATGTTCAGGTGGTAGATATGATAATTTATCTGATTTTTATACTAAACAACATTTACCTGGTATAGGTGTATCTATAGGATTAACAAGATTATTTTCTCAATTACTTCAAGAGAAGATAATTGAATCTAATAGAAAGTGTTTAATAGATTTATTAATTATTCCTATGGATAATGATTGTTTAGATTATTCTATTAATTTAGCTAATAAATTAAGAATTGATAATGTTAAAGTAGATATATGTTATGAAGGAAAAAGTATAAAAAACAAAATGAAATATGCTAATAAAATAGGAATAGAAAATGTAATTATTATTGGACAGGATGAAATAAATAATAATAATTATGTTTTAAAAAATATGATTACTGGAGAACAAAATAATATTAAATATGATGAAATATTAAAAATATTATGTTAATTATTATGAGAATATGATATGATATAAATAAATTAGGAGGATAGTATGGCTAGTGCAAAAGATGCAAAAAAAATGTTTGCTAAAGATGATAAAAGTAAAAAAACTAAAAAACATAAAATAGTACGTAAAACTACAGTTAAACAAGTTGATTTAAAAAATATTCTTGTTGGTGGTTCTGTAGCCCTTGGTTGTTTTAAGGCTCTTTCAAGGTTTGGACCAAGTGCTGTTGCTTATGGTGGACCTGCAGCAATTGCTATAACAGTTGGTTTAACTGCATTTGAAATGTGGAGTTCTAAACAAATTAGAAAAACTGGACAAATAATATCTAAAAAGCATTCAATTAAAAAGAAAGAATCAGCTGCGGAGGCGGCATATAGAAATAAAAATACTGATGATGCTATAGTTATTGGACAAATTGCTTTATATTTAGTGACTATGCTTGGATTTAGTTCATTACAATTAGCTGCAGCACCTGCAATAATTTTTGGAGCAATGGGTATAGTAGCAAAATTAAGTCAAATGGGCGCAACAGTTGTAGAAGATATAAAGGGAAAGGAAAAATAGGTGATTTTTAATGTTAAAACAAGGTGATTTATTAACTTTGGAAAATGATAAAGATTATGCAGTTGTAGATACAACAAAAATTGATGACATTGTTTATGTATATTTAATTAATTCAAATGATTTTAGTGATTTTATGTTCTGTTCTTATGATCAAATTGACGGGTTATATGAGGTAGAAGATAATGATATATTGAATAAATTAATTGAAGTTTTTAATTATCAATTAAATGGAACTAGATAGATTAAAATATCTAGTTTTTTTTCGGCATGTAAATGTAAAAAATCAATGTTAATTAGTTGTTTTTCTTTCTTATAATTATTGAATTAGTTATCGTTTTATGATAAACTAGGTATAGTGTAGAATATTGGGGATGAGCATATGGACTTAAATAGCATAATATTTGATATTTTTGTTTTTATAGATAAAAATTTGTTAATTATAATAATGGGAATTGCTTTTTACTACTTAATTTTTTCGATTTCTTTCTATAAGATTTTATCCAAGATAAATAAGAGTAGTAAAAAGGGTATTATTCCAATTTTAAATGTTATTTATTTTCTTGAATTAAGTGGTTTACCAAAATATATGTTTTTATTATTTTTTATTCCATATATTAATTTATTAGGAATTATTTTTGGCGGTATGTATGTTAATTATTATTTTTCAAAGAAAATTAATCTTAATCCTTTTGAACAATTAGTTTTACTTTTGTTTCCAATAATTGGCTTTCCTATAATTTCTTTAAAAAATAATATTAGCTATGATGAAGAAATTGTTAGTATTGAAAAAAATGATGTGACAGAAGAAAATGTTGTACTTGATGTACCAAAATATGAAATTAATTCTATAGATTCTAATGATTTACATGCTATTAATTTGGATGATTTTTTAAATAAGTCTCTATCTTCTAATGACGTAGTTGTTAATTTTAATGATACTAGTGATAATGATACTAGTGATGATGCATCCGATATAACTTTTGATTATAATAGTTTGTATTCTGCTAATAGTAAGGTTGATATAAACGATGTTATGCAAGCTACAAATGATGATATGAATAATGAAAGTGGAAATGTTGTGAATAGTATGAATGATAATATAAATGATATAATGAAATCTACAAACGAAGAAGTAACTTCATTTGATATACCAGTAGCTGAACCAATACAAGAGGTACAACCAATTGTAGAGTCAACTTCAGTAGAACAACCAGTTGAAGTTCAACAACCTGAACCAACTGTGGAAGAAGTTCCAATAGAAATTCCTGTTGCAGAACCTGTAATAGATATTCCAGTAGCTGAACCAATACAAGAGGTACAACCAACTGTAGAACCAGCACCAGTAGAACAAGCGGTAGAAGTTCAACAACCTGAAGCAACTGTAGAAGAAACACCAATAGAAATACCAGTTGCAGAGCCTGTAATAGATATACCA
>JAEEGL015801846.1_pt1 | contig 14788 bp, 15 predicted proteins | sample 9134231 | NCBI WGS metagenome assembly JAEEGL01 (sample SAMN16246548, study PRJNA631951) | gut metagenome | biome: gut microbiome; feature: rumen; material: fiber-attached | host: Bos | place: Iran: Karaj | collected 2018-10 | reverse complement strand
CTTGAAACAAATGTCTTACCGCTCTTGGCCTTGCCCGATAGTCCTGTCAGTTCACCACGCGCAAAGCAGGGCTTGCCCGACAAGCGAAACAAGAACTCCATCGGCCGTAACTTAGTGGTTGGTGTAATACGTCGCTGTTCCAACTGTTTCAGGCGGTTCTCCTGCTGGCAGGAGATGCCTGCCAGCCAAAGCTCGCCACGAATCAGATGCCCCGCATCCGGATTAAACACCACAGTTTTTAGGTTCTGCATAATTGTTAAGAAGTTAATGTTTAAATGATGTGAAAAATTCAGCTCCTTTATGGTCTGATGGCGCAAATATAATAAAAAAGCAGTAACTTTGCGTTCATTTTGTGCTCCATATGGGGTACACAAAACTAACAAAATTTAACACAAAAAATGAAGAAATTAATGGCAACATCGTCATTTCGTGCCTTGGTTAAAGGCATGATTGACAACGACGCGCAGGCCACTGTGCGTAACCTCGAGGAGGCCCATGTTGGTCGCAAGACACGGGACCGTTTTTTAAAAGCGAAAGCAATGTAATAGCTCTCTGGCAGGGCTACGTGATGATTCGTTACCTCCTGCAGAACCCCGAACTCAGTTCCTATCAAAAATGGCAACTGATAGCCGAGATTCTCGACAGTCTGGAACACGACTTCCTGGAAACCTTCCCCAACGAGCCCACCATCTTCCCCCAAGGCTTCCGTGAAGCGCTTTTTGAGCTCGTTATCAAACCGTAAAAAACAACAGTGGGAGCTCCACCATGGAGTTCCCACTAGAAACAAAACTACCCCGAGAGGGTAGTTCCATATACAAAAAATCTGCTGCTTGTCGGCATTAACTACGACAAACAGCAGAAATCTCACACTTGCAAAATTGAGCGATTATAAGTTGCCTTTGATAGAACGTTTTCTTTTCACTTCTTCTAAATAAAGCTTAGGAAGAGTGGCAACGATCCAGAAACAACGTTTCAGTTGTTTCTTCGGATCTTGAAAAATTCTATAAATTATCCCATATTGCCTCATACAAAAGGAACATAATGTATCATTTTTCCACTTCAAGCACAAGACGTCAACGCTCGGCATCTCGCAGAGTGACGCTTTCCCAAGAAAGAATTGACAGTTTACACATAGAGCTAGCTCTATTACATACCAAAGTTCGTTTAATACAGCCAAAAGTGCCGCCATCACTAATGGTATCTACATAAATACCGGGCAATCACCAGCAAGCCATCTTTCAACTCCCTGTCGTCTTTTTCAGTTCAAGAACGCGATGTTCAACTGCTATCAAATGCCTAATAACTTCTATTGGCATATACAGTGTTTATATGAAATAGTTCATAATATTTCTTTGGTAGCGATACAATCATATTAGCACCAAGTATTTATTCTCTTAAATAATTCGCAGCATCCTTAAAGAAAGATACTGTACAGAGTATTGACAATACCACTACAGGAAATGCCGCAATAATAGTTACCGACTGTATACTATAAAGCGAATTCTCAGCAAAAATCAAAGCGATAGGAAAAAGAATAAGCAAAATACTCCAAAAAGTACGTATTTTGCGATCAGGCTCTTTGTCTGCAGAAAGATGCTTATAGGAATATGAAGATGCCACATACGTAATACCATCGAGCGTGGTACTATAGAAAGCAATCATTGTGACAACCAACATAATCAAAGCAAGAATTGGCATAGGAAGTGTATCGAATATCTTCAAAATTGCATCATACATACTGCCGCCATCGCTTATGAAGCCTGAAATATTCACGCCATGCTTAAGCTCTTGTGCAAGACCATAATTACCGATGATAATGAACGACATAAAGGTGCCAGCGAGCCCCCATCCATATGAGCCTAACACCATATTCTTAATGGTGCGCCCCCTACTGATAAGAGCTATAAAAAACGGAGTAGCGCAACACCATACAATCCAATATGCCCAATAATAAATTGTCCAATTTTGAGCAAAGTTTGTTTCACGCAGTGGGTCCATATAAGTAGCAAGACTTACAAAATTCTGAACAAGATTTCCCAGTGACTGGAAGCCGGATTCAAGAATAAAGCGAGTCTCACCACCAAGGAACAGGAAAATGAACAATAAAGCAAAGAACAGATAGGAACAGAATGTGGCCAGTTTAGAAATACCTTTAACGCCAAACCACACAGTAATAGTATATACCACACAAATCAAAAGTAAAAGAATAACTGCTAATCCTACTCCATCTTTTATACCAACGATTGTTGATAACGCTTTAGAAAGCAAAGGTGTTGCTAATGAAAAAGTGGTCGCAGTAGCACACACAATAGCAAAAATGGCTATCACATCAATAAGCTTACCCCAGAATCCATCGGACATATCACCCAGCAAAGGACGTACTGCTTCAGAGAAACGCTGGCGGTCACGTTTACGCACATGCATCATAAAGCCAAAACATATAGCCAGAATAACATAGAAGCACCAAGCAATAGGCCCCCAATGAAAAAGAGTAAATGTAGGGGCCCACATAGCCATACCACCAGGCATATCAGTTACATGACTCTCTGCTCCATAGAGTGCCCACTCACACAAAGAATAAAAGAGAATATCAGCAGCCATCGTGGAAGTAAAAATCATCGTACCCCACTTAAAATTACTAAATTCGGGGAGGGCTTGATTACCCAATTTTATCTTACCAAACCTTGAAAAGGCCACATATAGCGTTGTAATTAAAACACCAACCCCAAAGATTGCATAATACAAGCCACAAGTATCACCTAAGAAACCACGAATGGTATCAACAAATTCTTTTGACTGTTCAGGAACAAACATAAACACAATCATCAATACCAGAACTATAACAAACGGTATAAGAGTTGTGGTCCAATCTACTTTAGTCCCAATTTTCTCAATTGCCTTCATTACATTAAAATAAATACTTATTAGTCATTTTTTTATAGTTTTCTTTTGCTCTGTTGTAGCGATCTAATCCATAACTTCCAAAGTCATCACCGCATGCTTCCTTAATAACAGCCCATTGAGCCCACAAAGTGTCCCAAAGAATCTCATAACAGAGAATGCGCTCTTCAATTTTCGGTGGCAAATCGTCATGATAATACTCCTTTAAGAAATAATCCTGAGAATCGACCGAGAACTCACTTTCAATAAATAGTGCAGCAAAATCAGCCATGGGGTCATTCATTCCACTATACTCCCAATCGATAAGATATATTGTTCCATCTTCAGCCTTGATAAAGTTCTCTGGTACTGCATCATTATGACAAGCCGTTAACTCCACTCCTATTTTGTTTAAATGAGATTCCAAAGCCATCACCTTGGGTTTAAAGTTAGCCCATCCTTTATACATAACCGCATTCTTTTGGGTAATGAGTTTATCATACTTCTCAATTTCTTGAAAAATATTAAATTCATTCTTTAGCCGCACGTGTGAATCATGTACTTGATGATATATATCAGCAATTTTACACAGGTTCTCATGACGCTGTATAGTACCAGAATTTAACGTCTCAGCATTCTCAATAAAATCAGCCAGTTTTATGCCAGTCTTAGCATTGAAGTACTTGATTTGAGGATTGACACCCATCCGACATCCTTCAATAGCATTGAATTCCTCATTGCTACGCTCCACCATACCTTCGCTACCTAAACCAGGAACTCGCAGCACATAACTTTTTCCCTCAAAAACGACTTTATAATTCTTGTTGCTCATACCACCAATCTTGACGATCTCTGCTTGAGAGACATCCTTTCCGGGGAATATTTCGATAAGATACAGGTATAAGTTCTCTTTATCAAACGGATCTTCCTTACGGCGTAGTGTACGATAAGTTACTTCTTTCAGTCGCTTAAAATCTTCTAGACAATCCACATCACCCCAAATCAAATTCCTAAAAAAAAGGAATGGTCGATCAAGAGGTGTTGTCACGTCCATTAGAACATGCTCATAGTTTAAATATGAGTTATTACTCTTTCGCCATTTGGAAAGCATCGCCTGAAACGTATCATAGCTAATACGAGAAATACCTAACAGCTCACCTTCAAATCTACAGATTCTATGCTTATCCTTAGATATTTTAGTTATGAATCCAGATTGAGACTCAACGAAACACTCGTCACCACTACCACTTTCTTCAGTCACCAGCAAACAATTACCCTCATCAATTGCACCAAGTTGTTCCAGGACCTTTTTCTCAAAGAAAGTATCACCTTCTACAAGTAAGAAGTCGTCGTCTATAATTTCGGCTGCCGTTGCTAGCGAGGCCATTGAGCCAGAAAATTCATAGTTAGATGCTTTTATAATAACAACATCTTCACTACGATACTTATCAAACAAATCTGAGCAATAACCAACAATTAGCACAATTCTATTAATACCTATTTCACGCAACAACAACAGAGAACGATCAATAAGGCATAGATTCTTGTCAAAAGTCAACAACGGATATGGAATCTCCGAATCTCGTTCTTTACGTGCAGTAAGAATTACGGCTGTTTTCATTGCTTTTCTATATTGATATTCTCAGGGGTCCAAACAACACAGAAGCGTTCACCTCGATGCTCAAGAGTAAACACTGCGTTTGTCTCTGAAAAAGACTGTTTTTTAATATGAACAACCTCAGATTCATTCCACAACATTCTTTTACAAATGTCCTTTAAGATAACAGAACGGGTATTCCCTATATAACTTTCATCAAAGCTACGCAATTCATCTAGAGTATCAAACTCAAAGATTTCATTGTCTGCATAGCGCCTAACCTGCATCGGTAATTCATTAATATGTTCAATATAAACATCTTCCCAATAGCTATTTTTAACGCTATCCTTTGAATATTCTTTATTCATAATCTCGCGGAATTTACGAGAAAAAGTGTTTGTAAAATAAACATGACCTGCCATATACCAAGTATTATGTCCTCCTATTCTCACATCTTTTATATAATCATGAGCATCCAAACACAAACAATACTCTCCTGTCGTTCCTTTTGCATAGCGTGCTGCATAATAACTTTCGTCGGCTTTATCCAAAAAGACATTTATGCTAAAATAGTGATCGGAACAGCAGACAAAAGTATCAGAAAGACGATCTATAACACGAATAAGTGATGAAGTATTGTTATATCTATTATAATGCTCGTTATAAACCAGACTTACACCGAACTCATCTTTAAGATAGCTAAATGCAGTAGCTTTATACCCTGTAACAACAGTTATGTCCTCAATTCCCGCCTCTTTAATTTGCCGTATTTGACGCTCAATGAGCACCTCGCCTTTTACTTCAAGTAATCCCTTTGGGGTCTCTAATGAAAGGGGGACAAAACGCGAGGATGTGCCCGCAGCCATGATGATTGCGTTCATTATAAATGATTAAAATGACAAATTCATTATAAAATTCACATGACTCTTCTCGTAAACAGGATTTGTGATATACGCAACGCTAAGAGGCAGGATAAAATCATTCTTACATTTAAGATTATAAGTATATTTCACTTCTATATTGCAAATACTGAAATCATGTTCATATCCATTGTAGCAGCTTTTATTCAATGCTGCACCAACAGACAAGCCGATTTTATTATCATTCAAAAAATCATAATGCCCACCAATCTCTACATAAGTAGAATAAGCTTGCTTGCCATTTTCTTTTTTATCTGCACCGGCAAAAAAATTACTAACAGATAAGAATGCTGGGATATTTGGGGGAGCAATGGTGACAACACCTTCAAACCAGTGACCAGTCTCGCGGCTCTTTAGATTATAATAATGGTCATCTGAGCTATTGATAGTCGGATAATAGTAATCATTCAGAGCTATTGTCAGCCACTTGCAGGTATAGCTTAGACCTAGGTCAACCTCAGAATATTTACCATTGAAAGCATAACCTCCCATTGCATAAGCATAAAAACCATTATTAGAGTAATTAAGACATGGGAAGACAACAGGAGTTGCATCCTCTGTCATCATCTCCATACCACGCCAAATATACTTTGTCTGAAGATCCAGACCTAGGTGGAAGTTTGACTCTCGTTTGTCGCTCTCTTGTGCATGCGTTGTGCCCAAACCAAGACACAAAGCAATTGCCAATACAATTTTTCTCATTTTTAAATAACAATGTATTTATGATCTATAAAATCTTGCATTACTTCTACAATAGCCTTAGAGACAGAGTCATCTATATAATGATAATCTGTTCCTCGTTGTATTTCTTTCAAAAAAGAAACAATTTCATATCGAATACCTTCACCTTCCAACTGATAGAAATATCGCTTATTATTTGCAGGATTTTCATATCGAACTTCAAAATAATCAGTCTTCCACCATGGTGCTGGAACATAAATATAACCATCTGTTCCAGAAATTATCAATTCGCCTTCAGATTTAACACCCTGCCCAATTTTCATGGATGCAACTCCATGAGGATATATAAATGATATCTTAGTAAAAAGATCAAAATCATCAGTTCCTTCTTGAATGCGGGTCGTAATTATTTTTTCTTTATAATTTGTACCCATTAACTGAAATATTGGAAGCATCGCAGTGGAACCCCATTCTGACATACTGTTCCATATATACGGGAAATTATTCGCCTTGCTCATCATAAGATTGCTCAAACTCGTACACACCGAATCTACGGAAACGATTTCACCAATTGCACCGCTTTTAACCATTAGCAAAAGTCTGTAATAAGCAGTAGCAAAGGCCGTTTTAACAGAGTCCATCAAGACCACCTGCTGCTGTTTGGCTATGTTTTTTAGTTGCTGCCATTGGTCTACAGTCAAAGCAATTGGAGACTCACAAAGAACATGTTTTTTTCTTTGGAGTGCATTTAAAATTTGGTCATAATGATACTGTGAACTAGAATAGATATAAACTGCATCAGAAATGTCTAGCAATTCTTTATAATCACATACAGACGGGAGTGCCTTAAGTTCATCTGAAAGAAGGCGATTGTCAAGTGAGAACACACCACTAATTATTGCACCATTAACAAACCGACATTCTTTACGAAATTTATCCAAAGCAGGAAGTTCTCCAACCAATCCTATACGCAACGTATGCTTTTCTGAACGGATTTCTGAACTAGAAACGCCATCTGTTCTATCTAAATAGACAACTCTGCAGTATTCGTTCAAATAATCAAAATGTCCTTTCCAATCAGAACCTACAGTAAATATATCAATATCATACCTTTTTATATCATCAATTTTCTGACCTTCATATTCTTCAACAACAATCTCATCTGCCAAACCTGTTGCCCTGACAGCCTCAATACGCTCCATCAAAGTCTGTTGAACGTTGATCTTACCCCTCAACTGGTCAAAGCCATCTGCTGTGACTCCAACAACAAGATAATCACCCAAGGCCTTAGCCCGTTCAAGCAAACGGATATGTCCATAGTGTAACAGATCATACGTCCCGTATGTTATAACCTTTACCATAATTTAGATAAATTTTTTCTCTCTCAAATCTAAGAACGCATCTATCAACAAATCATAATCAGCCTCCTTTAAACATCCAATATGCCCTACACGAAACACACTATCCTTCATATCACCACCATTGGGACAAATCCAGATGCCATACTCATCTTTTAGCTTTAGAAATATCTCATATGCTGACTGAGTAGTAGGATGCAATGGAGTGACAGCATTACTCAAGCTTTCACTTACAATCTCGAAGGGAAGATTGTAATCTTTTAATTTATTACGAAAATAATGAGCAAGTCTTGCTGTTCTATTTATCTCTGAGTCAGCTCCTCCTGCAGCATCGATTTCATTTAACCTAACATTAATCTGTCTCAAAACCCCTACAGCCGGAGTCCAAGGAGTCTGCCCCCTTTTTTGATTCACCAATGCCAATTTTAGATCCAAGTACTGACAACAACATTTTGCTTTTTCAATACGTTTCAAAGCAGTAGGTGCCAAAACCATCACAGCTATACCTGGTGGACAGGCCAATGCTTTTTGCGAACCAGTAATCATCACGCCGACATCCAACGCAGCCATGTCAAAAGAGTCGGCTAGAAAAGAACTGATGGTATCTACTATCAAAAAACAACCATTACGCTTGCAGAAATCACTAACCAAGTCCATATCAAAATGAACACCTGTTGATGTTTCATGTTTCTGCAACAAAAAAGCTGTATACCCCAGTCCTTCAAATGGTTTCAAATTATCATATTTGAGAGCTTTACCTTTACCTAACTTAATCTCAGTATAAGGTATCTCATGTAGCCTAAGCAATTCAACAAATCGTTCACCAAAACTACCTCCATTAACAACAAGAGCCTTATCATTCTTGGTCAATGTATTCATGATGGCACTTTCCATGCCTCCAGACCCAGAACAAGTCATAAAAACGACACTGCTATCATCGCTGGCATGTGCAAACTTTTTTATCAGTCTCTCATTATCCAGCATCACCTCTGAAAATTCAGAGGTCCTAAAATAAGGAACTTGCTCTGCTCCTATTGCCAAAACAGCATTATCTGATTGAACAGGTCCTACAGTAAAATTTATCATTTTCTTTGTCTTTTTAATATATTGACTCATATTGAGACGCGATCTGCCTCCATGTATAATGGTTTTCTGCTATTTCTTTCAACAATCCGTCATCACATTTTCCTTTACTCAACAGATTTATCAAATCCTCACTTGTTTTAAAATAGCATGCATTATTGTTAGTCGTTGCGCGATTATATATCACATCATAAGCAAATATCGTTTTCCCGAAAAACATTGCTTCTACTAATGATGGATTCGTACCTCCTGCACTATGACCATGAATATAGAACTTTGCATTATTTCTTAATGCATATAAGACATTGAGATCATATTCTGGGTCATGAATAATCAAATTGGAGCATTTTGAGTACCTTTCTTTCAACTCCCGACCATAATCGCTTCGATCCCAATTTCCTATATAAACTAAAGGCATCTGTGTCTTAGAGAATGCCTCCAAAATAAGATGGCAATTATTTTCTGGTTCTATTCTGCATACAGAAATTGCATAATCATCCTTAATTACGCCATATTTCGACAAAACTTCTTCTTGTCGTTCCTGAGAGACGTGCTTTTTTACATGATCACCACCATAAGCGATTAATACAGAATCCTTATGATATGTTTCACGTACATAGTCTTGTATTCCCTTATTATCTGCCACTATCACATCTGCATATTTTACAGCCATAGCCTCAGACTTTCTTAGGAACCACTTTGCAAACTTCCCCCACTTATCTCTTCTATGCTCAAGGCCATCAATATTTACTATTAACTTCTTTTTATTAAACAAGCGAAATACAGGAAGAAACATACATCCAGACACACCAAGAACAAGAGTCACATCATACTTATTACCAACATAAAGCATTGAAACAATATCATATAACGTACTTTGTGCGCCATTAGCTTTTAAATTGACATATCGCAGATTTGCACCTTTATAAGTTTTTTCTTTCTTACTATAGGATTTACCACTACAGAAAACAGTATATTTTACTTCTTTTGATGAATTTTCCCCTATTAGATTCTCTACTAACGACTCAAAACCGCCGTAATTTGCAGGAACACCTACTGTTCCTATGATAGCAATACTTTTCATTATCTACTCTTCAATTCTCTTTATAAAACGTGCAGGTACTCCACCCCAAATTTCTCCAGCCGGAATATCCTTTGTAACAACTGCACCTGCTGCAACCGCAGAATTATCACCAATGCGGACAGGATGGCATATTACAACATTTGCACCCAAATAAACATTTTCTCCAATAATAACTTTTCCAAAAAACCATTCGCGCCTGCCAATCTTTTGCTTCACAAAATGACTTACAATCACACATCGCACCGAGATTGTTGTATTATCTCCAACACTTATCAAGTCAGGCCGAATCGAATCAAACAAATTTCCACCACCAATATGTGTATTCTTACCAACATTAACTCCTGCCAACCTCAAAAGATGACAACGAACACATCCTGGCCAAATATTCAATTCCTGTAACCTAAGAAAGATTACTGAAACGACCCGCTGAAGCGAGAAAAAAGGAATCCCACTCATTTCTTATAAGCTTTATATAAATGATGGTATACCCGGTCCTTCTCTGGAGGTAATTGCATATAATCTCCATACCACTGACGCAATAACTTATCATAAGCCTTAGGCCCTTTGAACTGATATTTTTCAAATTGCATTGGAATCAATTCTTCGATATCTTCTTTTTTTATAACAGCAAATTTTGGTCTTTCCGCCCAAGTTGCACTACCTACATAATTTGAAGATTCATAAGAGTTCAAATTAATCATCCCTAGTAACTTATGTATAAAGTAGTCCTTTCCCATCAACTTAGCATAATAAAACACAGGGATTTTAGCCATTCTCTTCCAAAAGCCCTTTGTCATACCAAAATGATAATGCTTTCGCGTTGACAAAAAAATGAGGCGGGGATACTTACACGTCTTTTTCGCAAAACTCCATGCCTCATCAAAAGAATCGCCCATCCCATCCATTACGTAGATATCAATAAAAATACCCATTCCACAAGATTTCTCATTGCAAACATCTATTCGATATCTATCATCACATACTCTTGATAACAAATATGGATAATCTTTCACACTAATATCAAAGAGCCTATAGGGATACAGTTCTTTATGATTATCTCCAAAATATTTTTTCAGTTTCTCATAATCTGGACGTGGCATCAGAATATCAATATCATCATCCCAAGGGATAAATCCCTTATGTCTCACAGCGCCTATCAGGGTGCCCCAAGCCATACTATATCGTAGATTATTCTGCTCACATATATCTGCTACAGTTTTCAAAATTTCTAAAGAGACAGATTGTATCTCTTTCATAGACATTGCTGCCTTATCATTTAACTCTTCCATATTTCGCTATTATTTCAGAATAGTATGTATTACACAAATTCAATTTATTGTCGTCCAACTTATAAGTTAGTTTATGAAAACAAGTTTGTTTCTTTATATCAGTCCATAAGTCTTCATTATACTCGTCAAAAAGGTGCAGTAAAAGAATATGAGGGACAGAATTGCAAAATGAAGGTATTCGTTTATAATCGTCTTCATAAAAACTGCATGCTATCGTAAAGAAATGGTGAAGTAAAAAATAGTCAATCATCATATCATTTTTCTGCCAGTATGCATATAGGAGATCACGGGTAGCAAGTAATATTCTACTATTTGTTTTTGCGTACATCAACCAGCTTGACATTAAAGTAGCATGGCCATCTGCACCTGGTTTTTGAGTCTGCAAAACAAAAAGATCCGAGTTAAGTATTGAGCGAGGTATGTCCCCTCCCGTACATAACACGGTTGCATCTAACCATAATCCTCCATACTTTATTAACAACTCTAATCGCAACAAATCAGAGAAATGGGTTAACGTAATAACCCCTTTATCCAATTTTTCGATGATATACGGAGGGAAAGAAACGTAATCCGCATAATTATCCTTGGTAATCAGAGTAAGCTGCCAATCCTTATAATGATAATTAATAGAATCATAGCACTTCCGTACCAATTCTGGAGCATTTTCAATTCCTTGCCACCAAAATACCCAGAGGCGCCTTGATTCCATATGCGGCAATGCATTTTCATTCTTAACACTTCTGCTTTTTAAGACTTTTGCATACCGCCGAACTAATTTCTTCTGTATTTTCAACTCAACAATAAGCCGCAATAATTCTAACGATTTGTCAGAGCTGCCTAGCAGTAGAAATTCTATAACGGCAATAGGCAACACACCACACCTATACCATTGTTTTATCATTTTTAGACCACCTTGATTTCTATAATGGCCCAATACTCTATTTAACGTACTCAACATTTTTTATATGATGAAAGACAATGCCAGATAGAATACCACATCACCCGCTAAAACATAGGAGAACAATGTGAAGAGTGACAATACAGACACTAAATAGAGACCTTTAAAAACTCTATTCTGGATATAATACATTGTAAGCGGTATTTGCAATAACATTACGATATAATAACTCCAAAATATTCTACCACCTCCAGACTCACCTACCAAAGCATTGCCAACAATGCCAATCAGACTTATCGTAAATACAAGTTTATTAATACCCGGTTCTAACACATGGTCTCTCAACACATAGCAATAGCAGGCCATCACTGCCCCCATAATTAAGGATTTTGTAGCAACACCTCGCTCAATATTATCAATAAAAAAAGTATTTCGAGTAAAAATGGAACCTAATACCACTACTATCGTCATAAAGAGGAATGACGCCATGAGAGTTCCAATTGTCATAGCAACTAGATAGCGGTGAGTATCTTTTATTCCATACAAGAAATATACAGGCAAAAATATTAATGATGAATTATGTATTAGGTAAGCGGAAAATAGTACAACAAGAAACTTTCTAATATCTTGATTAATTATATAAGGATAAGATAGCGTTAAAACCGCTATAGATAAATGCTGCCTGATAACGAATAACGACTGATTATAGGGTATAAGAAGCAATAACAAAACAGAGAAAAAAATATAGGGTGAGTATCGATAGAAAGATTTGTAATACAATCCAAACATAACAAATGAATTAATAACAAGGAAAATATTAAAATCACTAAAGAACGTGGAAAAAAACTTTTGATACAGTTTAAATCCACGCTCATAATCTGATCCATCATCCCCCCCAGGTTCAAATAGGACTTCAAAAACCGACTTCTCATCTACATCATGAAATACATCTTCATAAATATAGAGATCTGGAACAGAATAAACATCAATGAACCCATGAACAAAAGAGATTAAAACTATCGTAATAAAACTATAATATATATTCTTCCTATTATAATCTAAAGGAAGCATATATATTATTATAGCAAATATAATACAGAGAATAAAATTCCCAACTAAAACATCCATTATTCCCTTTAATCTATATTTGGTAGCCCTCTCAACTCTCTTACAAATTTCAGCAAACCAGTTTTTCTTAAAATACCCCTAAGTGCATTTCTTAACTTTTCGTCTTTACCTTTTCCCCACGAATTATTACACAAATGGGAAGAGTATTTTGTTGGAATACTTTCTGGCACTCGCTTATCAGAAAAAACATCCGAAGAATAAACAACCAATCCATTAGACAATTCTTGGAATATAGGAATATACTCAAAATTGTATTTTTCAGCCAAAACCCTTGCAATAACACGCGGCATGATATTGTAATCTCTTTTAGAGCCTCTTGCATAGAACTGTGTTTTATCATAATAATCCAAAATATCTTTCAGCCATTTTTCTCCTCGTTCAGATCCTATTACTGCAGCTTCGATACCGACTAACTTTTCCCTCTTTCCGGAAATTCTTGCATATAAAAAATTAGTATGAAACTCTATACTTGTAAATGATTTATGTACGAGAAAAGGATCAAATGATTTATAGACCATCACATCCGAATCGAGATATATTCCCCCCATAGTATATAGGGCGAAAATACGGATATAATCAGCACAGAAGGCATATTTCTTTGCCTCGAAAGCAGCCTTTACATATGGATGTGAGTTTATATCAAACCGATTAGTATCCCATAACACAATCTGATAATCTGGCAGCATTCTCTGCCAAGAATCTATACAACTCTTCACAAGTGCAGGATACTCATCCCCTGACAACCAGCAAAAATGGATAATCTTAGGTATCATCTCTACAATAAACTAGTGTAATAATGTCATTCTTTTACTACGTCTTTGCTTCATCCATTCTGGAAAGAAATAGTTTAGTAGTGCTCCTATCTTCTGACCAAGTAACAATTTAAAATAATATATGTAAGACTTAAGATAGTTACAAATCATCCTATCAGGTGCATCTACCATCAAAGTCTCAAAAATATGCATGCGTCTTTTCTTTTCTGATACGCCAGACATATCATAACGAGAAATCGCAAGATTATGCAGTTGCTGAAAAGTTCCATCTGCTCGATAAATTGATATTATCATATTATAATCTGCAGCCAACTTGTATTTCAGATCAAATAAAAACTTTTTTGCAACATCAGTTTTCACAAATGTACACTGATGATTAAAACCCATTGAATGATGAAGCGGCATATGTTCATAAAAAGGTTGAGAAGGCACTTGGTAACAAACGTCATCCATCTTTATAGAAACATCACCAAATACTACATCTGCATTTGAATTAATACGAGCTGCAACATTTTCAATAGTTTTATCATCATAGAATAGATCTCCAGCATTTAAGAACAACACATAATCATTTTTAGAATGCATTATGCCCTTATTCATCGCATCATAAATCCCCTCATCTGGTTCAGATACCCAAAATGCAACTCGGTTATCATATTTTTTTATCAAATCAACCGTTCCATCGGTACTTGCTCCATCAATAATAATATATTCAATACATTTATATGACTGTCCCAAAACAGATCTTATCGTATTTTCGATGGAAAAAATCGAATTATAACAAACTGTTACAATAGAAAAGCTCACATTATCTTTTGACCTCATATTATTCTATCAAAAAAGGATGTTTTATTAGTAAATATGTAAAAATGACGTATACGCTCAAAAGGGTACCTTTGAGGCACCGAATCGGGCTTTTACGCTAAATTTTGATTAAAATTTTAGATTTCTTTATCTTTTGATACCAATCGTCTGTGGCAGAAGACTAGCATAATTGTTATTACCTGTTAAGAGTTCACTCAACAGTTTCTTAAAATATTCTATCGTTGAGATACCATTTATCTTACATTTCTCGATAAAGGTATGGAAGATATCAG
>JAEEGL013950170.1_pt1 | contig 14788 bp, 7 predicted proteins | sample 9134231 | NCBI WGS metagenome assembly JAEEGL01 (sample SAMN16246548, study PRJNA631951) | gut metagenome | biome: gut microbiome; feature: rumen; material: fiber-attached | host: Bos | place: Iran: Karaj | collected 2018-10 | reverse complement strand
TCCGGCCATGTTCCAAATGACGTGATTAAATCGACAGACCGTCCCTCGGCCTCTCCTGCACGCCTATTATATCACAGTCTTCATCCATTGTGTGTGATCAATGGGTCATGCGGTGTTCCTTGTCTTACACGACCAAATAGGCTATAAGCTAACAGCTATCTGCTATCAGCTATCCGCTATCCGCTAAAAAGGAGCCCAAACTATGAACATACAACAAACTTTGAAAACCCGCTTCACCGCGCCCCTCCCGGATAACTACACACGGCGTATCATCTTCTGGCAGGACCCGGACGGGGAATTCTCCGATCTGGTGGACGAGCTGTGTCTTGACGGCGTCAAGATCCTGAAACTGACCGGCAGCAACAACTTTGCCGCAAAGATGCTTCTCTCCGAAACCGATACTTGCAGCAATTATCTTGTATATAACCCTCTCTCATACGCTGACGTAAAATATAACTGGCTGCTGGATATCGAGCTTTACAGCGAGGAGTTCCGCGCCGATCTGCTCTCCATGCGGATGCAGTCGCTGGATATGCAAGATACACCCCCGCTGCGCAAGGCGATGAAGTCCTATTCCAAATTCTTTGAGAACAAGGAGCGTGTTGCAAAACTGACGTCGTTCCACAGCAGCTATACGAACGTAGGGCAGCTCCATATCGATATCCTTGCCGTGCTCGCCGGGACAAATGTCAACACTGCATCCGGCGTCATCCGCGCGATCTTGCTGGACGGAATGGAGATCGGGAACAACGAGGCCATCACCAACGTCAAAAAGTTCGGCAGTGAATCCGTTTTGTGGGAGATGATCGAGCGGTATACCGGTTATGCCCATGATCCCGAACGGCTCTCGCTGCTGCCGCTGGCATCTCATCTGTTGTTTACTACGCTTTCCGTTACCATGGACGTCTCCAAGCTGAAGCTCCCGCAGTCGATGGTCTCCGTGCCCAACGCTCAGCGCTGCTATGACCTCATCGGCGACTGGATGCACTCCGAAGACGACGATGAGCTGTATGAGATCGCCCGCGACGTGGAGGCCGAGCACCACCTGACCTATCAGTTCGGCGAGCTTGAACCCGCGGATCTGATGAACAGCGAGTGCTTCCCCTGCATCAACGAGTGCATTTTACATAAGTACATGACGGAGATCTCGCACGACGTGATCAAGGCTTCTGATATCGAAACTGCCGTGGAAAAGCGCCGCACGCTCAAATGGTATAAGCGCGTTCAGTATTATTACGACGGCCTTCTGCAGGTTTCGCAGATGCAAAAGTTTTATCAGGAGAATATCGGCGGGTTCCATATCGCCGAATACACAAAGCTCTGGAAGGAATACACCGGCAGCTATTGCAAGATGGATCACTTTTACCGGCAGTTCCACGCGGCGTTCGGCAGGAGCCTGAAGGAATCCAGCACCGTGCTGGAGGATCTGTATAAGAACGTGGCCGATTACGTGGAAAAGCTGTATAAGAACTGGTATCTTGCCACGCTCGGCGGCCAGTGGACGGCGCTCGTGCAGGATGAACTTGCCGAAAGCGCAAAGCTTCCCGGCGTCCCGAATCAGGCCGATTTCTATAAGAACCACGTGAAGCCGCTGCTGGCCTCCGGCGGCAGAGTATTCGTGATCATCTCGGATGCTCTGCGGTATGAGGTGGCAGATGAGCTTGCACGGAAGCTTGTGCGCGAAACCAAAGGTACGGCAAAGCTTTCTTCTATGCAGTCCGTTTTTCCGTCCGCCACAAAATTCGGCATGGCGGCGCTGCTGCCGCACAGCGAACTGCAGCTCACGGACGATATCAAAGTCCTGTGTGACGGCGAATCTACAGACGGCACCGCGGGCAGGCAGAAGATTTTGAGCAAAGTGCATGAGGGCGACACCGCGATCACGTACAAAACGCTGCTCGGTATGAAGCAGGCAGAACGCCGCGAAGCCATCGGGGACGCGAACGTGGTATATATCTATCATAATGCCATCGACGCGGTAGGCGACAAGGCCGCCACCGAGGATCAGGTGTTCGAGGCATGTGATCAAGCTATATCGGAGCTCAAAAACCTTGTGCGGCTGATCATCAATGACCTGAACGGTACCAACATCCTGATCACGGCGGATCACGGTTTCCTTTATTCCTACAAACCGCTGGAGGAGAGCGACAAAGCCGAAAAGGGCTTTGTAAGCGGCCATATCATCGAGCTTGACCGGCGTTATGTGATCGCAGACGGCGACTGCACGGCAGATCATATGCTGAAGATCCCGATGACGCACATGAACAGCGATCTGGTCGGCTTCACGCCGCTGGATAACATCCGTATGAAAAAACAGGGCGGCGGTATGAATTATGTGCACGGCGGCGTCTCGCTGCAGGAGATGGTTGTGCCGGTGATCGAATTCAAGAATCAGCGCGCCGGTTCCAAACATTTCGTTGACGTGAAAAAAGCTGAGCTTCAACTCATCAGCCAGAGCCGCAAGGTATCCAACAGTATCTTCTCGCTGGATTTCTACCAGAAGGAGGCCGTGAGCGGCAAAGTGACCGCCGCCACCTACGAGATCTATATGGCGGACGTCAACGGCAGCGCCGTCAGCGACAGAAAGACGGTCATTGCCGATAAAACCAGCGCCAACGGCTCCGAGCGTGTGTTCCGCGAACGCTTTACGCTCAAGAGCATGGATTTCAGAAAGACGGATATATACTATCTTACAATCGTTGAAAAAGGAACAACCAACGTGACAGACAAAATCGAATTTACGATCGATATCGCTTTTGTAAACGATTTCGATTTCTAATAACTGGAGGTAACAGGTCATGACAGAGTTTGATGTAAAAGTACTGGACAATTTTCCCGGCAAAGTGGTTCGGAAAGACTTGACCGCTCTGATGAAAAAGGGCGCTAACGTACCTACGTATGTGCTTGAATATCTGCTGGGTATGTACTGCGCAACGGATGACGAAGACGCCATTGCCGTAGGTATCGAAAAGATCAAGCGAATTCTCAGCGAAAACTACGTGCGCCCGGATCAGAGCGAATACGTGAAATCCCGCATCAAAGAAAACGGACAGTATACCATCATCGATAAAATCACGGTCGTATTTGACGACCATGAGGACAAGTACGTCGCACGGTTTACAAATCTGCGGATGGATCCGTTTGAAGTGCCGTCTGATCTTGTGGTACATAACGAAAAGCTGCTGATCGGCGGCATTTGGTGTATTGTAAAAATTGAATATGTGGGCTTGAACAAAGAAGATCAAGAAGCACAACAGGAAGTTTTTGAAGAGGATATCTTTGGGAATAAAAAGAAAAAGAAAAAACTCAAACCGAAAAAATCGAAGTATGATTCTCCGTTCAATATTGCTTCTCTCAAGCCCATCCAGATGCCGAACCTTGATTTGGATGAAATCAAAGAGGCGCGTGAGAATTTTACGAAGGATGAATGGATCGCTCTGATGCTGCGCAGTGCCGGGTATGAGCCCGATGAACTGACGCAGAAAGAGAAAATGCATTATTTGCTCCGCTTTGTGCCGTTTATCCAGAAGAACTATAATCTGGTGGAGCTCGGCCCCCGCGGCACAGGCAAATCTCACGCTTACAGCGAGCTTTCGCCCTATTCCATTCTGATGAGCAGCGGCACCACCACGGTTTCCAACATGTTCTATAACATGTCTTCCCGCAGAGTCGGTCTTGTCGGCAACTGGGACTGCATCGCTTTCGATGAGGTTGCCGGTATCACACAGGCCAGCGGCGATATGGTGCAGATCATGAAGAACTATATGGCCAACGGCAGCTTTGCCCGCGGCGCGGACTCCATCAGCTCAGACGCGTCAATTGCGTTTGAGGGCAACACGTTCCGCAGCGTAGCGGATATGATGCGGACCACAAATCTGTTTGAGCCTTTCCCGGAGGCGTTCAACAACGATTCCGCTTTCTTCGACAGAATTCACGCGTATCTGCCCGGCTGGGAGACCCCGAAACTCCGCTCTGCTTTGTTCACAAAGCGGTACGGTTTGATTTCGGATTGCTTCGCAGAGTTCTGCCACGCCATGCGGAAATATGATTTTACAAATTCCTTCAGTGAGTACTTTGCGCTGAATAAAAATTTCAACACACGTGATACCATTGCCGTGGGCAGAACGTTCTCCGGATTGGCAAAGCTCATTTACCCGAATGAGGTAATGACGAAAGAAGAAACGCGCGAACTGCTTGAATATGCCATTGAATGCCGCCGCCGTGTAAAGGAACAGCTCCGCAAGATGACGCCCGGTGAATTCAGCGACGTAGACCTCGGTTATATTGATTTGGATACCAACGAGGAATACGTGGTTGAACTGCCCGAGATATCCAGCGGAACACTGGTTTCCCAGACCTTTGAAAAACCCGGGTATGTATACGGCATCGGACGTTCAACGTCGGATATTCTCGGCGTTTACCGGCTTGAAAACAAGCTCGTTGACGGAGAAGGAAAATTCAGCTTTAAGAACGTAGAAGGCCTGGCACATGCCACGAAAAGTGTGCGTGACAGTCTGAACGCGGCTTTCAACTATTTCAGAGAACATGCTTCAGAAGTCGTTTCCGGTTCTTATGAGGAATTTGATTACAGCCTGTATTTTAACGATCTGCAAAGCCGCGGCGTCAGCGATGAGATCAGCGTCGCGGAAGTCGTCGGTCTGTTCTCCGGGCTTGCCAACCGAGCGGTGCTTCCCTCGCTGATTATTTGCGGCCGGGTTGTAATGTCCGGCAGTATGATGCCTATCACAACTGATTTAGATGAAATCTTCGTTACCGCTGCAAATGCAGGTGCGAAGAGACTTATGCTTCCGGTGGAAAGCAGATCGAATTATGATAAACTGAGATCCGATCTGAAAGAAGAGATCTCCGTCGTATTCTATTCCACACCGTTGGAAGCGGTAAAAAAGGCACTTGGAGTTGACGCTTAATGGCAGAATATAAATGCATTAGCTGCGGAGAAATAAAAGAGAGTGAAAAAATCTGCAGCTGCCCGAAATGCGGATATAAAATGTTTCCGGCGCCCTATGACCGCGGCGAAATCCTTCGCAAAGAAATCGTCGATTTCATTGCACACCTGAAATTGAGCAAAGTCTCTCCGGATTCGTTTGTTGTTTTCCGGTTGGTTCCGAGGAAACAATCTTCAACAGACGGAGATGTCACGTTTGATTCGGTGCCGAAAATGAAAGATGATCAACGATTCCCTGATTTTGGAAAAATACAGGGATACGTTTGTTCTGCCGCAAGAACGGAAGGCTTCTACGAGCGGATGACGGAATCCATAGCGCAAATCCGGAAGCATATACAGGAATCGTATTTCCAGAATTACCAGGTTACAACTGCTTCGGTAACAACAGAGACCGAGGCGCTCGATACCGTGCTGAAGCAGGCGCTGCCTTTGATCGGCGTCAGTGTGGATCTGCCGGAAATTGTATTGCCGGAACTGAAGCTTGACTACAGTGAAACGCCGGATGACGAGCTTCTTCCGATTGCGGAAAAACTGCTGGATGATCTGGCTGCACTTGCGGAGAAAATCCGCAAGTTTATCAAGCAGAATAATATTTACGGAACGGTATATCAGTTCAAACCGAAAAAAGTTTATAAAACTCTTGATGGAGTCGACAGCGCAAAAGCCCTGACCGATTGCGGCGCAACGCTTTCAAAAGTTCTTTCCAAGCATTACGTTGTTGATATTTTGTCGGACGGTACCGATGAACTGAACGAAATGCTCAGAGCTCTTTGGGAAACCGTGGAAGCAATCATGACATTTCCGGTTTTGCGTAAACGAAGCACTTTTATTATGCAGGACGGGACCGCCGTAGCTTGGGAGGATATTGAACGAACGCTTCTGGAACGTATCGGCTGCAGATACGCGCAGCTGGACGAAGCGATATTTGCCTACGATTTTCTTGCTGATAAGACAGAGGAAGAACTCTTTGGAATCTATGATAAAATGATCGAACTGGATTCCTTCGGTTTTATGGGTGTCAACAGACACAGATTGCTGAAGATCGGTGAGAGCGAGAAAAAACTGAATGAATTGATCGGTCTGAACGGAATCAAGGACAGTATCAAAAAAATAAAAGCCTATGCACTCGCAAACAAAGGCAGCGAGAACCTGAATATACATATGTGTTTCCTTGGCAATCCCGGCAGCGGAAAAACCGAGGTCGCCAGATATATCGCAGGCATCTTGTATGAAAACAAGATTTTGCCCACAAAAAAAATAGTCGAGGTGGATCGAAGCGGTCTTGTAAGCCAGTATTTCGGCGCAACTGCGGAAAAAACAAAAATGGTCATCCACAGCGCGATGGGCGGCGTGTTGTTTATAGATGAGGCATACGCGCTGGGTAACAACGCTGATACCGTAGGAATTACGGATTACGGAAAAGAAGCAATCGACACTCTCGTGAAAGCAATGGAAGATTACCGTGGGAAATTCTGTGTGATCTTTGCCGGTTACAAAAACGAAATGCTGCAGATGCTGTCAACAAACCCCGGCCTCAAGTCGCGGATTCAGTTTACACTGGATTTCCCGAATTATTCCAGAGATGAACTGAAAAGCATAACAGAACTGATGCTTGAAAAACGCGGATATACCATCGGCAGCGGCGCAATGAATCGGATTCTTGATATAACCGATATCAAACGTAAAGAACCGAACTTTGCCAACGCGAGAGAGATCCGCAATATTCTCGATCAGGTCATCATGTGCCAGAATCTCAGATGCGCAGGAACCGACGATAAAGAATTGGGGATTGTGGATGTCAATCAGTATATCCGGGATGCAAAAATCAATCTGCCCACAACCGGCGACGGATTGCAGAATGCTATTCTGACCGGCGAAGAAGAGCTTGATCAGTTGATCGGACTTGCACCTGTAAAGCGTATGATCAAAAAGATCAAAGCTTACGCAAAGAAGAACAAAGGCCAGGCAGACTTCAATCTTCACATGTGTTTTTACGGCAATCCGGGAACCGGAAAAACCGAGGTCGCTCGGATCCTGTCAAGGATCCTGTATGATGCGGGCGTACTGGATGAGGCAAAACTGGTTGAAACCGACGGGCAAGGATTGCTTGGCAAATTCGTAGGAGAAACCGCACCAAAAACAGAAGCGAAAATCAACGACGCCATGAACGGCGTACTGTTCATTGATGAGGCGTATAGTTTAACAGGAAATCATACCGCCGGCGGCGCAGCAAACTTCGGCGACGAAGCAATCGCAGTATTATTGAAAGAGATGGAAGACCATCGCGGACAATTCTGCGTGATTCTTGCCGGATACAAGAATGAAATGAAGGAAATGCTGAGTGCAAATCCCGGCTTTATATCCAGAATTCAGTTCACCCTTGAATTTCCGGATTATACCCGAGAAGAGCTTGGTGAAATCGCTTCAGTATTTCTAAAGAAAAAGAAATACTCGATTGATAACGACGCAATGGAACGCTTGCTGGATGTAACGGAGTATTACAGAAACAGACCTAATTTTGCAAACGCCAGAACGGTAAGGAATATTATTGATCAAGTTATTATGAATCAAAATCTCCGGACAGAAGATACCGAAGACGACGATGTAATAATGATTGAAGACGTTGATGATTATATCACCGATGAAGGGATTGACTTAACGTCCTCGGCACCGAAAAGAAAAATAGGTTTTTGAATGAAATAGAGGAAATGAAATGACGAAATCTGATAGTTTGCTCGTAGAATTCGTAAAACAACGAGATATTAAGATCGAGGATCTCGATCTTTCTGCGCGCGCTTATAACATGCTTCGTGCCAATGGGTTCAGGTTCTTGAGCGATTTCATTTGTTTTGATTATAAACAATTGAAATGGCTTGATTATATGTCAGGCTCTGTTGCGAGAGAGATAGACAATTTAAGAAAAGATTATTTGCGCGAGCACCGGGATGAAATACGGTTAGCTGTTTCAGAGGCATCGGAAACAGCAGTCCCTGTGCCGGAAACCCATACCAAGGAGCGATCGGACGCAGAGAAGAACGATTTTGCAAGCATTGATGTGTCAGAGAAACCGCTTCAGGATGTTCTATATAAAAATAGCCATACTCAATCATCAGACGTTATGTCTTTGTCAATTGATGGGCTTGGGCTCTCCACACGAGCATACAATTGTCTGAGAAGAGCAAAAATCAATACGATCGGTGAGCTTCTTCAAATTTCACAGGAAGGACTGTATAGAACCAGAAACATCGGGAGAAAAACAGCTGATGAAATTATGCATGTGCTTGCATGGTATCTTGGAGAATTGTCTCTTTCACCTGATGCAGAAGAGGGGTCTAATGTCGGAAACAGTACTGATATGTCTGACTTGGGAACTGCTGAAGATGAATCAAAAGGAATTGCTATACTCTCAGATGACAGACCTATTGATGCCTTGGAGTTAAGTGTTAGATCCTACAACGCATTGATACGATCCGGGATATGTACGGTACAACAATTAATGAACCTGGAAAGAGATGATCTGTGCGGAATCAGAAATCTGGGGCAAAAATCTCTTGACGAATTGGATCGTATAAGAAGAGAGTATCAACCTCCGTTTGAGATACCGCCAAAAACGGATTATGAACCGGATGAACTGATACCTCTGATTCTTGACGCCTTTTCGGTTCCGTTTAAGGGATTGTCATTTCAGGATATAAAGGGCGCGATGCCAAAGGAAGCAAAAGATGAAGCCATCAAGAAAGCTATAGGCGCATTACTGGCAGAACATAAAATTGAATATGTAGATTTTCGATGCTATAAAGTATATCCGTCATTTAGCGAGGCGGTGGAATCGTTTTCCCCGAGGCTAAAGGATCGGGACGGCGAGATTTTACAGAGAAGATCCGCTGGGGAAAGGCTGGAGGAGATTGCGCAGTCGCTTGGAATCACAAGAGAACGCGTTCGGCAGATCTATGCAAAGTCCCTTCGCAAAATGAGGGCTTATTGGAAACAAGAATACGGGGAAACGATTTTTTCAGAGGATTTTTACAGCCCGCTGTTCACAAAATACGCTTTACTGAAAAGCTTTTGGGAAGAGGAGCTCGCTCTGCCGCAAAAATCGATTCTCTATTTGTCTTCTTCCTATGACAGCGGTACACTTTCTCCCGAAAACGCGCTGGGTGACGAAGAAATTCCCGTCAGCCTGCGGTACCGTTTGCGCAGCTTTCTGGATCGGGACAAAATCAGAATTGACGGGATCCTTTTTCCTCGGTCCCGCTATGAACTTGAAAATTATGCCCTTCGAAAATATGCGCAGGAAGAGCTCGCTTTTGACAGGTTTTGCGAGTTCTATAACGGAATGCTGGAGGCGAACGGGATTCCCTTCGACGAAAAATTGTACTATACGGAAGGTAATGCTCGTTCCAGAATAAACAGACTCGCAGACTCCATGTTTTGCCTTTGGAAACAAGGCGAGCGGCTGCGCTATTATGATATTCAGTCCCGTGATTATACCGATCTGCTTGAGAGGCTGCAATTGAACAGCTTCCATGATACGGAGTTTTCTGCATTGAAACTCATGCGGCAATATCCGGAATTGATGGCAACGTATGATATCCGTGACGCCTACGAGCTTCACAACCTGCTGAAAAAAATCGCGGCTTCTTATCATCTGGAAAACGTCGTTATTTCCCGCCAGCCCATGCTGCAGTTCGGAGACTTTGACAGGAATAAGGCGATTATGGAGATCATCGAAGCCTTTTCACCGCTTACTCGCGAGGAACTGATTGAATACCTGGCAGATGAGTTCGGATATCAGGAATCCACGATGCTTCTGACGTATCTGCCGCCGTTTGATCAGTACCTGCACAACGGCGTGTACTCCGTTGATTTTAAGCGGATCCCTGAGGAACGGCAAAAAACGCTGCAGGCAGCGCTTGTCGAAGATTTCTACTATATCGACGAGCTCAGAAAAATCTATGTATCGCTTTTTGCAAATGCCGATCCCGAAGAGATCAATCCTTATACGCTGAAAAAAATGGGCTTTCTGATTCGATCCGATTATGCGATCCAGAACTTCCCAACTGCCGCTGCGTTTTTTACCGATCTTCTCACAAAAAGCGATGTTTATGATATCTCTGATTACCAGAAGCAATACGGCTCAACTCCAGCGTTTTCACAGGCGCTTGCGAAATTGCTGAGTCAGCACAGTATTTTCCTGTTTGAAAAGAAACAGATCATTTCGATGCGTAAACTGTCCAAGCTCGGCGTAACAGAGGAGCTTATCCAGGATTATTTCGATTCTGTTCAGGCTTTTGCGGAAGAGGACACATATTTCACCGTGTATTCTCTTCGGGATGCCGGATTTACGCATGCTCTGGACCGGCTTGGTTTTGAAGATTACTTTTATTCCATGCTTCTCACAACGGATTCTCGGTTCGGTTCGCAGTCGTTCTTCGGCAATACAGTTTTTTACAACGGAAATACATCCGGAAGGATGTCAAAAGCAGCCTTCCTACAGGCGCAGCTACGTGAATACGAAAGTGTGGATCCGGATGTTTTTGTCGAAGATATGGAAGACCGGTTCAGTATTCATATTCCCGACAGGTATGAGATTCTGAATGCGATCAGGGATACGGAGTTGTATTACGACAGCATTATGGATAAGGTTTATTGTGATAAATCCACCTACTACGCCGATTTTGATGAGTAAGGAGAAACATCATGAATCTGTTATTATTAAACGATCCAACTTTAATAGAAAAAACAACCCTGTCGAGAAAACTGACACTTGGCGGCGCGACGAAGGCATATCCCGTGTATCGTGTTCGTTTAGATCTCTTATACTATAATGATCAGAACGACCGAATCGCAACATGGATCACTCAATACAAAAACGATGCTTCCAGACAGGATTTTGCAACTTTATCAAGAGAAGAATATAATCAAGTAATCCAGCAGTTTATCATCGCCAGTAATCCCGCGGCAATTGAAAAAACAAAAAACAACATTGCCCTTGTTAATCAAAGAGAGCCCGGTGTTGTTCTGCTAGATGGCCGGATTATAGATGGTAACCGCCGTTTTACCTGTTTAAGGATGTTGAATGAAACCGACCCCGATTTCAGTTATTTCGAAACAGTTATTCTGGACGATTCCGGCGAGAACAGTCAAAAACAGATAAAAATGCTGGAGCTTGCGATCCAGCACGGCGAGGAGCAGCGTGTCGATTATAACCTGATCGATTTGGCCGTTGGAGCCTATCACGATATTATCGAAACGGGCCTTTTGACTTTGGAAGAATATGCGTCCAGCACAAATGAAACATTGAGTGACGTCAGAAGACGTCTGGAGACTGCACAACTCATTATCGAATTCTTGGAATTTATGAATACCCCGAAGCAATATCACATTGCGCGTGAAATGCAGGTATATTCTGTATTCTTTGAATTGGTTCCGTTGCTGAAAAGATGTGAAACACCGGAAGAAAAAGAAGACCTGAAAAAAAGCGTTTTCAGCAATGTGATGATGTCCAGTTTTGCTGATCAAAGAAAGTATATACGAAACGTTAAGGCAATGATGGATTCCGGTTTGTTTTCTTCCTATATCAAACGGCAGAAGAGAATTTGTGAAGACCTTGAAGAGCGCAAGAAAAGGCATGTGATAAAGAATGATCGGGATCTGCAATCCTTCATCGGGGAAAACGAGGAATTGCGCGAAGACCTGCAGATTTCGATGGATCGGTCTTTGACACAGTCGAAGAAAGCACAAACCAGAAGCAGACCGTCACAGCTTGTTGGTAAAAGTATTTCCACGATTATGGATATCGATACCCGTATTATCGATAAGCTATCGGAAAGTGAACAAGACAAATTGAAGGGACAACTCAAAAGGCTTTCTGATGCTGTTACCCTGATTTCTTCCGGAATTGAATCAGAGGGAGAAACACCCACATTGCAAATCGAATCTTCCGCGCAAAAGCCTACACGACTCTTTTCTGCAATCCATCCGTACGATGAACCTTTTGTATTTTGTGAAAAACCGAGGGTTTCGATTACAAACCTTAGCTTCTCTTTACCGTTCACAGCAAAGTGTCAGAGCTGCGAGGCACGTGATAGCGTAGATTATATCGCATATTTTGTGGATGAAAACTATGAAGCTATATGCCCGATTCGGCAGTTTACGGCCAAAGTCGGAGAAACAACACGAGTATCATTTACCTTAAATGCATCTGCGTCATCTTTGGAAAATTGTCTTCTTGTGTTGAGATCCTCAAAGGATGAAATCAACGAAGCACAGACGATTATTCGGTGTCAAATAAAGATCGCATTTCAAGTGGATGCTGATTTTTGATTTGAGGAGATAAAGGAATGACTGATATCAGACTTGCAAAAGAGGATTTGCTTCATATCGCCGATAAATTGCAGAAAAAAAATGATTTATCCGGGAGTGTTGGACCTGATTATTATGACCCGGGGAATATGGAGTATTTGGATCAGTATTGCGGCATGTATGATGAGAATAACAACGTGTTAACACTGAGAACTGATTCAAAAGGATTACGCTATGAAGGACGAACTCCACGGCTGGATGATTTGTCGGTTGGAGATCCTATAAAATTAGTTCGTGAACCAAACAATCCCTTTAATGAAAATAATATTATGATACTCTCGGAGAAAGAAGAGAACCTGGGGAATCTGTCCGCTGAATTATGCAATGCAATTTCTCCATTGCTAGATCCAGGTTATTTGACAGTTGAGGATGCCCATGTGAGCTATGTTGAACGAATTCGGGATAGAAGCAGATATGCAAAACAAGGCGTTCTTTTCATTGAGATTCATTTGCGATTTGTTGGAATATGATAAATACATCATCGTAATGAAAAGTATTATAAAAACTGGAAACAATCAAAAGAATCCGGGAAAAAACCTTTTTCAACGAGCACGCTATAAAGAAGGCAAAAATTTACGGACTTTTTAAGCAGAAGAACGAATGCGCCTTTTTACATTGGTCCTTCTTATGTCTGCTTGATTACGGGAAGCGAAAAGTGAACATAGAAAACTCTGACATAACAGATTCGCATTTTTATCCTTTTTCGTTCAGATAGACCACACCCAAAATGAACAGCCAAAAGATGATCATAAAATGTTCAGATAAAGTTGTTTCTCGGATTATTGAACAAAATGCTCATATCTTCTTGAATTTACTTGAACAGATCCGGAACAACAGCCGCATATGCTTTTGATGCCCGGTGGACGCCGGAACGAGCGGACTGTGAGCGGATTTTTCGTGGACTCTGCACCGGAAAAATTGGGTACTTTACAGCAAATTCCGGCCGTGGTAAAATAGTATCGTCAAATAGTGTAAGCAAAGGAACACGTCCTTGGGGGCGTGTTTTTTTTGTTTGCGGAAAGGAGAATTAAACAAATAAACGATGAAAGAAGGTGGTAGTAATGAAATGTGACAGAACAAAAAAAGACAGCAATTTTACCGTGATTTCCAACGATCTGGTATGGGATAAAGAATTGTCCGGCACTGCGATCCATGTAATGGTCATGATCCTTTCTCTGCCGGACAACTGGGATCTGACCGTGAAAGGGCTGGCTGCCGTCAGCGGCAGAACGGAAGGCTATATCCGTTCCGCGTTTCGTGAACTGACGGACGCCGGGTACATCGAAAGGTACGTCACCCGGAATCCCGGCGGGAAGTTTTGTAAAACGGAATACATTGTTCACGAAGGGCGCATGTCTGTTGCCGGGAAGAAAAGAAATGAAGAACCTCAGGGCAGATCCGCGCTTTCCGAATCAGATTCACCATGTGAAGCAGTACCACGTGTGGATTCACCGCACGTGGAGCCACCGCATGTGGAATTTCCAACCCAATCAAATACGAATAGAATAACAAATACTGATACTAATAAATCTTATCCTATCTTATCTTCTCGACCGGACACTCCGTCCGGCTCGGGGAGTTTTTTTATAGATGCGATAAGATCGGATACGATCGGTATGAAGAATATGCAAACTGTGGATGAAGTAACTCAAGAGGTAAAAATGCAGATTGACTATGACGCTTTGAAAGAGACTGCGGAAATGGATCCCGATTTCCCTGACGCCGTGGTCGCCCTGATCGCGGAAGCCTACATGTCAAAGGAAGAGGAGACGTTCATCGAAAAGGAAGCGCGTTCCATGGAATTTGTAAAAGCGCGGTTCCGGCAAATCAACAGCGAACATCTTCTCTATATTTTTGACCGCATGAAGAAGTCGCCGAACAGAATAAGGAACATCCGGCAGTATCTGCGTGCCGCGCTGTTCAATGCGCCGGCAACGATGGGGGCATATTATGCGATGGAGGTGCATCAGGACGAGAACGGTATCTCCTGAACTGATCTTCCTTTTCGCCACAGAATGAAAAAAGCACCTGTTTTACCACGAAAAACAAGGTGCCGAAAGTCCTGGAAATCCTGCCCGAAAAATTTACACCCGTTTTGCATACCGGAATCATTGAAATTACCGCATTCCGCAGTCTGTCCGCAAGCCGGAGAGATGCTGAGGGCAGGCGAATCTGCCTGCTTTCAGCGGTCCGGCTTTAGCCAGCCCGAAGCATCTCAGTCACGTGAGGAAAGCTGTGCTGATTATTATGAAAACAGAGTCCGGCTGTGCACGCACGGCAGTCTGTTATGCGACGGTTTTTCAGGCGAACAGAGTTCGGTTGTTCAAACACGGCAGTCTGTTTTGCGGCAGTATTTTACAGGCGAACGGCATTCCGCTGATCCGGCAACGGCAGTCTTGTTTTGCTCATACTGTTTCAATTCGACAGTTATAAGCTGATCGGTATGGGCTGTCTGAG
>JAEEGL012955307.1_pt1 | contig 14788 bp, 9 predicted proteins | sample 9134231 | NCBI WGS metagenome assembly JAEEGL01 (sample SAMN16246548, study PRJNA631951) | gut metagenome | biome: gut microbiome; feature: rumen; material: fiber-attached | host: Bos | place: Iran: Karaj | collected 2018-10 | reverse complement strand
TGTATCAACGCGTTTTGAATCAACACGAAGAATTGAACCTGAAGAATTTAAATGAGTCTGACTGGCAGCAGGTTTAGAATCTTTTGCAGTATCTTTTGCAGAATCTTTTTGTTCTTCTGTCTCAGCAGTTTTAACCTGATTTTGTACAATCGAATTTGTACTTAGCTCTTCTTCTTCGATATCTTTTTCTTCAGTATTATTTACTTCTGTTTTAACAGTATTCAAATCTTCAACAAGTTTTGCATCTGTAGCTAAAGTTACATCATTTAAGAAAGCAGTTTCTTCCAACTGAGAAGCTTCACATTCAGAAGCAACATAATAAACTACCTGATAATGGAACTCATCTTCATACAACTCCTCAAAATCAGGAACAGTTTTTAATACCGTACCGCAGTTTTTTAATGCAGCAAAAACCTGAATTCCACCAACGCTGTTCATTAAATTTGATTCATCAAATGTAACATTAACGGTCCAGAGTTTTTGATCACCGGAAACAGCTTCTTTTAATTCTATAAACTCATCTTCACTCAAAGGAGGAATTGGAGGCATAGCATTCATAACAGGAGCTGAATTTTGAACAGGAGGAGCTGCAGTCTTTTCTGCTTCTTTTTCTTTTTTCTCAGAAATCATTCCCAAAAGACTCTTTGGAGCACTCTTCTTTTTACTGTCTTTTCCAGGAATATATGATTTTATTTTATTTACAAGATCTGTTATATCTTTTTCATAAACAGAGCCATTTTTTCGGCACTCAAGCATAGCCTTAATTGTATCAAGCCCTGCTAAAAGCGAATCAACTATATCGCTGGTTACTTCAACAAGATTACTACGCAATGCATCCAGTAAATCCTCTATATCATGACAGAAACTTGCTAATTCAGACATTTCTACAGTTGCAGAGCCGCCTTTCAGCGTATGTGCAGCACGAAATATTTCATCTATAGCGTCATGATTTGACGGATCATTTTCTATCACAAGGATATTACTTTCGAGAACTTCAATTTGTTGTTCAGCCTCTGCAAAGAAATCTTTAAGTAATTCCTCATTATTGGCATCAAGATAATCACTCATAACATATATTTTAATGCTTAAAATTGATAAGTCAAGGAAAAAAAGTATTTATCGATTTTTTTTTGGATGATATTGTGGTGGTGAGTCTGCGGTCCCTGAGTGGTTCCTGAGCCTGCCGAAGGACGAAGTCGAAGGGGTCGGGGCAAAGCCCTCCACCACGAACTCGCAAGAAATGTGGTGGTTGAGCCCAGTCGAAACCACGACAGTGTTTAAACTCTTTCAGGTGGTTTCGATACGGCTGTGCCTACTCAACCACCGCAATAAAAGAATTAATTCATTTCCTGGAGGGATTCAAGCGTCAGTAAATCAGGCGATGTAGTTGCATTTTCTAATCTTGCATATTCTTCCATAACCAGCTGCATCTGGCGGCTCAGTTTTGTCGGAAGCTTAACAATGATTTTTACATATAGATCACCTTTTTTAGTAGAAGAAGCAAAAGGAACGCCTTCATCTTTTATGCGCAGAAGTTTTCCCTGAGTTGTTCCGCTTGGGATTTTTATTGTAATTGAACGCTTGTCTAAAGATTTGATTGTTATTTCCGCACCCAAAGCTGCCTGTGAAATAGAAATTGGTACTGCACAGTACAAATCATTTCCGCTTCGCTCAAAGAATTTATCAGGCTCAACATTTATTACAATAATCAAATCGCCGGAAGCACCACCGTTTGTACCGGCATTTCCCATTTTAGGAATTGTAATTCTCTTTCCGCTGTCAACGCCTGCAGGAATTGTAATTGTAACTGATTTATGCTTTGTACACAGTCCTGTTCCGTGACAGGAAGGACATGGCTTTGAAATTACACTGCCCTTTCCGCCGCAGCTAGGACAAGTCTGCTGAACAGAAAAGAAGCCTGCATTGCGTCTGATTTGACCTGCACCATTACAGTATGAACAGGTTTTTACAGTAGAGCCAGGAGCACCGCCAGTTCCCTTACAGTCAGGACAAGCTTCTTCGTGCCTGAAAGTAATTTCCTTTTTACAGCCGTAAACTGCTTCATAGAAAGAAAGATCTAAATTGTAGCGGAGGGATGCACCGTCATTGTCATTTCTTCTTGAAGAGCCACCAAATCCGCCGCCAAAAATATTCTCAAAGATATCACTGAATCCGCCGCCACCAAACAAATCGCTGAAGTCGTGGAATGCGTGACTGTATCCGCCGGCACCAGCTCCACCCATGCCGTCAAGACCTGCGTGTCCATACTGATCGTAAATAGGACGCTTCTGGTCATCACTTAAAACTTCATAGGCTTCTGTTGCTTCCTTAAACTTTTCTTCTGCTTCTTTGTCGCCGGGATTTCTGTCCGGATGATATTTTACAGCAAGTTTTCTATAAGCTTTTTTTATTGTTTCCTTGTCTGCACTTTTATCAATTCCTAAAACTTCATAATAATCACGTTTGGTAGCCATATCTTTTTCCTTATAATTTACATCAGTTTAGCAAAAAATATTTTTAAATACAAATACAAAAAAAGGAGTGCTGTAAAACACCCCTTTCAAGCATAAAGATTAGCAGAAATTATTTGTCGTGAACTTCATATTCAACATCATCAGCCTTACCTTTATCAAAGCCTGAAGCTGAAGATGCGCCTGCGTTTGCATTAGCATTTGGATCTGCGCCGGCACCTGGATTTGCTCCTGCCTGTCCCTGTGCAGCCTGTGCTTTATACATTTCTTCTGCCATTTTATATGAAGCCTGCTTTAATGCTTCTGATTTAGCTTTAATGTCTTCAGTGTTATCACCTTTCAAAGCTTCTTTCAAATCTGCAACAGCTTTTTCAATCTTAGTTTTTTCGTCAGCAGAAACTTTGTCACCCATTTCCTTGAGTGTTTTTTCTGTCTGATAAACTAATGTGTCTGCTTCATTTTTAGCATCAATAGCTTCTCTCTTTTTCTTGTCGCTTTCTGCATTTGCTTCAGCATCTTTTACCATTCTGTTGATTTCATCTTCACTTAAACCTGATGAAGAAGTGATCTGGATGTGCTGTTCCTTTCCAGTACCCATATCTTTTGCAGAAACGTGAACAATACCATTTGCATCAATATCGAATGTTACTTCAATCTGTGGTACGCCTCTTGGTGCAGGTGGAATTCCATCGAGGTTGAAGTTGCCCAAAGTTCTGTTCTGGGCAGCCATTTCGCGTTCACCCTGAAGTACATGAATTGTAACTGCTGTCTGACCGTCTGCTGCTGTACTGAATACCTGACTCTTCTTTGTAGGGATTGTTGTATTTCTGTTGATAAGTCTTGTGAATACACCACCCATTGTTTCAATACCAAGTGAAAGTGGAGTAACATCAAGCAAAAGAACGTCCTTAACATCACCTGCAAGAACACCACCCTGAACTGCAGCACCAATTGCAACAGCTTCATCAGGGTTTACAGAGCGGCTTCCTTCCTTACCAAAGATGCTCTTAACGATTTCCTGTACTTTTGGCATTCTTGAAGAACCACCAACTAACAATACTTCATCAATTTTATCTGCAGTGATTTCTGCATCTTTTAATGCTTTCAAACATGGTTCACGAGTTGCTTCAAACAAATGATCTGTCATCTTTTCAAATTCTGAGCGGCTCAATGTTCTCTGCAAGTGTTTTGGGCCAGTTGCATCTGCTGTAATAAATGGAAGATTAATATCTGTTGTTGTCTGATTAGAAAGTGCAATCTTAGCTTTTTCTGCTTCATCACGAAGTCTCTGTAAAGCCATAGCGTCGTTAGAAAGATCAATTCCTGTTTCTGCCTTAAAGCCGTCGATTAACCAGTTTACAACTACACGGTCCCAGTCGTCTCCACCTAAGTGTGTATTTCCGTTTGTTGATTTTACTTCGAATACACCGTCACCAAGTTCGAGGATACTGATATCGAATGTACCGCCGCCAAGGTCATATACAGCGATTGTTTTTTCTGATTTCTGATCTTTATCAAAACCAAATGCTAAAGATGCTGCTGTTGGTTCATTGATAATTCTCTTTACATCAAGACCAGCAATTTTACCGGCATCCTTTGTAGCCTGTCGCTGTGCATCATTGAAATATGCAGGAACAGTAATTACAGCTTCTGTTACTGTTTCACCAAGATAATCTTCTGCAGTTTTCTTCATTTTCTGTAAAATGAATGCAGAAATTTCCTGCGGGCTGAATTCCTTCTTTGTACCAGCTTCATCAACTTCTACACGAACATCTTCTCCATGGTCTTTAATTGTATATGGGAGCTTTGTAGCTTCTCCTGAAAGTTCTGAGTATCTGTGACCGATAAGACGCTTTACAGAATAAACTGTATTTTTTGGATTTGTTACCATCTGGTTTTTAGCAGGAAGACCTACAACACGATCTCCTTTAGCAGTAAAACCAACAATTGAAGGTGTTGTTCTAAATCCTTCTGAGTTCTGAATTACAACAGGGCTACCGTTTTCCATTACGGCAACACATGAGTTTGTTGTTCCTAAGTCAATTCCTATAATCTTTCCCATTTTCTCTATCTCCTACAATAATTCTTTTCTATATAAAACTTCAGCCAGTTATTTAACTGACGGTTTAACTACCATAACTTTTGCGTGACGGATTACTCTGTCCTTTAACTTATAGCCTTTCAAGTACACTGCAGCAAGCTGTTCATTTTCTACATCACCTTCCTGCATACCGATTGCTTCATGAAGATCAGGATTAAATTCTTCACCAACAGCTCCATAAGCAACAAGATTGTATTTATTTTCAAGCATGCTCACCAAAGATTTATTTATCATCTTTACACCGTCGGCAATTACTTTTGGATCCTGTGCATTTTGAGCCGCATCTACTGTTCTGTCAAAATTATCAAGGCTGTCCAGCAAATCTTTAAGTAAAGATGTGTTTGCATAATCGAATGCTTCCTGTTTTTCCTGAATCATTCTTTTGCGGTAATTATCAAAATCTGCTACGCGTCTTAAAACCTGATCTTTTAAATCAGCATTTTCTTTTTTTAAGTCTTCAATTTCCTGCTTTAAAGAAAGAATCTGTTCTTCTGGAGTCAAATCCTTCTTTTCTTCAGTTTCAGTCTTTACTTCTTCATCAACTTTTTCTTCAGAAGCTTCTGTGGTTTCTGCAGAAGAATTCTGTACATTCTCTTCCTGAGTTTCTTCTACATCTTTAGTTAAAGTTTCATCAGTTTTTTCCTGAGCTTTCTTTTCTTTCTCACTCATTGATAAATCCTTCTAAAATCTTCTAAATTCTTCTAGTAATAATAATCTTCTATAACAAAAGTAATAAAATATAAATCAAAGGGCAAGTTTTTTTTATATTTTTTTTGATACAGCATCTATAGTTACAGATTCTGAAACGAGTTCAGAATGACAAGTTGCCTGTTTCAGAATGACATATTGTTCTACTACTAATCAGACGGACCTGAAGTTGCAACTTCATCAGATTTTTTTGGAGTACATCTGTTATCTTCGCATTCTACTCTGTCATCAATTGGAATGTACTCACGCTCGCCGGAAACATTTTTATATGCCGGTCTGTAAATTCTTCCGCCTGCAACAATTTCTTCTATGCGGTGAGCACTCCAGCCTGCAATACGGGCAATTGCAAACAATGGTGTAAAGAGCTCTCTTGGAATATTAAGCATTGAATATACAAAGCCTGAGTAGAAGTCAACGTTTGTACAGATACGCTTTCCGTCTCCGTGAAGTTCATACAGAATATTTGGAGCGATTCTTTCTATGAGTGTGTACAGATTAAATTCTTCCATACATCCCTTTTCTTCTGCCAGTTCCTTTGCTTTGTTGCGGAGAAGGATTGCACGAGGATCGCTGATTGTGTAAACTGCGTGACCTAAGCCGTAAATTAATCCGGTGTGATCGAAAGCCTGTTTAGTTGCAATTTTTCTTAAATAGTCAGCAACTTCGGTTTCATTAGACCAGTCTTTTACATTTGCCTTAATGTCGTCCATCATTTCAATTACACGAATGTTGGCTCCTCCGTGTCTGTGTCCCTTTAATGAACCAACAGCTGCTGCAATTGCTGAATATGTATCTGTATCTGCTGAAGAAACAACATGAACTGTAAGAGATGAGTTATTACCTCCTCCATGTTCTGCGTGCAAAACAAGTGCAAGATCCAGGATTTCTGCTTCAAGTCTTGTATAAGATTTATCTGAACGAATGAGTCGTAAAAAGTTTTCTGCAGTAGAAAGTTCAGGCTTAGGATTGTGAATATACAAACTCTTTCCGTCAAAATATCTTCTTTTTGCCTGATAACCATAAGCTGCAAGAGTTGAAAATCTGGAAATGAGTTCAAGACACTGTCTCAAAATATTCTGGATGCTTCTGTCTTCAGGGTTTTCATCATAAGAATAAGATGCTAAAACTCCACGCGCAATTTTGTTCATTATATTGCATGAAGGAGCTTTCATAATCATATCTTCTGTAAAGTTTTCAGGGAGTCCTCTGTATTCACCTAAAAACTCTGTAAAGCGCTTAAGCTGAGAATGTGTTGGAAGCTCACCGAATAATAGAAGATAAACGCACTGTTCAAAACCGAACTGATTGTGAGCAACACAGTCTTTTACTATATCTTCAATGTTATATCCGCGGTAGATCAATTTTCCAGGAACAGCAACTTTCTTTCCTTCCGAATCAAGTTCATAACCTACAACATCTCCAATGCGTGTTAAGCCTACAAGAACACCACGACCGTCTGCATAGCGCAAACCACGTTTTACATCGAACTGTTTATACAAGGAATCATCAATTGGATCATTAACTTCTTCCAGATGTGAAAGAGCTTCCAAAAGTTTTTTGTTTTCTTGTTCTTTAATTTCTAGTTCTGTCATAGCATCCCCATTAAATGAATATTTATACAAAAATTTTTCATAATTATACAAATTATAAAATTACAGTGCAAGCATAAGTTTTTACTTAAAATCGACTCGACTACAAAATGTCTAAACGCAAATTACATTTTCTCAAGGAAAGGCACAAGCACTAATTCCATTGCACTCTTGATTACAGTTAAAGTACATTCAGCAAGTGCAAGTCGGGCCTGAGCAAGTTCCTTATTTTCTTCTGCAACTTTCATAATTGGACAGTCGCGGTAGAAGCTTGAAAATGCTTTACTAAGTTCATACAGATATACGGCAATTTGACTCGGGTCCAAATCTTCTGCTGCCTTTACAACAACTTTTGAAAAATCGCCTAAGTCTTTGATAAGTTCCCATTCACTTTCGTGTGTCAAAAGCTGAAGTACATTCTCATCATAAGAAGGTGATAAATTTTCTTCAGCGGCTTTTCGTAAAATAGAACTGATGCGCGCACCAACGTACTGAATATAAGGGCCTGTGTTTCCGTTAAACGAAAGGCTTTCTTCCGGATTAAACAGCATGTCGCGGATTGGAGTTACATTTAGCAAATAATAATGCAGGGCAGCAAGAGCAACTTTTTCTGCAACATCATTTACATTGTCCAGAGATTCGTCCCTTCCTTTTTCTGTAATTGCTTCGAGAGCCTGCTTCTGGAGGGAATCGATTAAATCATCTGCATCAACTACAGTTCCTTCACGGCTCTTCATTCTTCCGCTTGGTAAGTTAACAAGACCATAGCTTAAGTGATAGAGTTTGTCTGTCCAGTCAAAGCCCAGTTTTTTCAGGATATAGAATAAAACCTTAAAGTGGAAATTCTGCTCGCTTGCAACAACATAAACCATCTGGTTAAATGGCCAGTCACTGTGGCGGGAAATTGCAGTTCCAATATCCTGTGTTATATAAACTGAAGTTCCGTCTTTTCTGAGTAAAACCTTTTCGTGATCTTCTCCGTCTTTTCCTTTTCCAACAGCTTCTGTAACATCAACACGAACTGAACCGTCTTCTGCCTTAAAGAAAACGCCTTTATCTAAACCTTTCAGAATTTCATCGCGACCCTTTAAATAGGTTTCGCTTTCAAAATAAAACTTATCGAATGAAACGCCTGTTCTTTTATAAGTTTCCTGCAAACCGTTGAAAGTCCACTCATTCATTTTTTCCCAGAGAGCACGGACTTCTTTATCTCCATTTTCCCATTTGATGAGCATTTCTTCTGCAAGCTGAGCTGCTTCCGGGTGTGCTGTTTCAGGCTTGTCTTTTTCGCCTTTTAAGTATTTATCGAATTCAACATAGCACTGACCAACAAAATGATCGCCTTTCATTCCAAGACTTTCAGGAGTGTCGCCTTTTTCTTCGTGAAAGAGTTTATAGGCAAGCATTGATTTACAGATATGAATTCCGCGGTTATTGATTAAGTCTACTTTGAAAACTTCAGCACCTGCTTTCTTTAAGATGCGGCTTACACTTTCACCAAGAGCATCGTTTCTTAAGTGTCCTAAGTGAAGCGGTTTATTTGTATTTGGCGAAGAGTATTCTACCATTACGCGTCTGTCTTTTAACGGCTTTTCACCCTTGTCATTTAATGAACCGTATTCATCCTTCTGTGTATGGATTGTATTTAAAATCTGTGAAACAACATTTGATTTATTGAGTTTTACATTTACATAAGGACCAACAGCAGAATAAGTTCCTAAAGCTGCAACAGATTCATTTTCTACAGTTACATTATTTTCTATATAAGAGCTGATGATTTTACAGATTTCCTGAGCTATTACAGGAGGAGCCATTCTAAGGGATTTTGCAAACACAAACATTGGAGAACCTAAATCTCCCATTTCAGGCTTAGGAGGATTTTCAACTCTAACTAAGTCCAAACTTACACTTTCACCTTCAATGTTTTTCTGAAGGCGTAATTCTTCTGCAGCCTTTGCAACGACTGCTCTAAAAAATTCACTCTGATTCATTATCTTTATTTTCCCAAAAAAAATTTTTTACAAAATGAGTTTAACAAAAAAACACTATACACGCAAATGCTTATTAATATCCGCCTTCAACTTCTGTGAACAACGCTTCATATAAAGTTGCTTTATCAGAATTTGTGTCGCGTATTGTCTTAGCCATTCTGACTGCGAGTTGCATTAAAACTCTGTATCCGAACAAAGGTTCTTTTTCACACAAAGAATGAAATACCTTGCTTGAAATGACAATAGTTTTACAGTCGGTTACAGCCTTTACAGTTGCAGAACGGGTATCCCGGGAAATCAATGCTGTTTCACCAAAGAATATATTCTGCTCAGCAGAAAGGTTTGCAAGTGCGATTGTATCTCCGGCCGGTGTACTTCGCTGAACCTGAACGGAACCCGAGTACAGAATAAAAAATTCATCGCCGGTGGTTCCTTCTTTTATGATAACGCTTCCCTTTTTAAACTCTTTAGTTTTTATGCTTTCATACAAAAGCTTTAGAATTCTGCAGTCGTTTTCATCATCAATTTTAAAATCTGAGAAGAGCTGTATTTTAACCAGTCTCGGTAAAACTTCTTCAAAACTATCCACAATCAGTCTCCTTAAAATTTATCCGCGAACAAAAATAGCTTTTGTATTAGGTTGAATTAAATAATCATCTGAAGGAGTAAGCAAAGGCTCGTTACTCTTTAGTGTTTTTACTTTCTGCAAATTAGAAATAATGTTTTTTATATTTGGATTCTTTTGAGCTTCACGCAAGGCATCTTTTCTTCGCTGATGAAAATTTCCTGTGTTCAATAAAAGCCCTACTAAAACATCACTTCTTTTACCAAAACGTTTTTCCCTTAATTCGGCATAAGTTTTTCCAATGAATGAATCAGGAATATCCTCTATTAAAATGCCTGTTTTATAATCTTCACCGATTAATGAACGGATTACATTGCTGTATCCCATGCCGCTGGAAGCTGTTGCCAGAAGAGAATATTCGTAATCTGAAGTAAGGATAATTTCGTCACAGTGAGCCATGTACAAATGCTTTTCAAATTTTGAATCACTTAATTCGGCTGCGATATAAATGTCCGGGTTTAAATTTTTCATGGAAAGAACTGCAAGAACTGTTCTGGAATCTGTTTCAAGCTGTGAATATTTTTTTGATGTATCACTGATGATTAAAACTCTTTCTGCTTCAGTAACCTGTGCCCTCTTCATGACAACTTCATCTGCAAAATCGCCGTAAACATAATGTATTCCGTTAAAGCGGGATTCATTTCGAATCTGTTCCATCTGTTCCTGTGAAGCTTCATTTATAAGAACAATCATGTCAGGTGTAATTTCAGGATTAGAATTTAATACCGAATCAAGAATTTTATCGAAACCGTTTCGCCAACCACAAATTAAAAAATGTCCTTTCATATTCTTTAACCTCGAAAGACCTTTATCTTTTTTCATTTGAATATCCATAAAAATAGAAGCAATCTTACCAGTAACCGCACTTAACAAAAGCATTCCAAGTGCAAGTAAAATTAAAGCAGAAATTCTACCGGGAACTGATTTGACACAGTAATCAAAGTAGCCTGCCATTACAGTAACTAAAGTGAACCAGACTGAATCGAATAAAGTTTCAATACCGCTTTCTGTTTGTGTTTCACTTTTAAAGACCATATAAGTCGCAATACATAAAATGAAAAAAATTAAAACATAAATGTAAGTGAGAGGATTTTTTAGAGCTAGTTTTAGATTGCGAATAAAATGTTTTTTTCTGCCCGTTTTCATCAGGCCCACATTGTAGCAGAATTTATTTTATTAGGTCAAATGTCGCGTTTTATAAACAAACAAGCAAAAATGTGTCCGCTCCCAAAAAAGACTCATCTGTTTCACACGGTTGAAGGGTATAAGGTATACGTCTGGTCAAGGCACACTTCGTTCAAGACCTTGACACAGCCGTTTTGAAGGTTAAAAACAATTATTAACCTTCAATTTGACTCACTCGCTTTCGCTCGTTCGCCCCTTCAAAGTGTTCAACAGCCTTCTGCTTTTCTTCGCGCTACCACATTTTTGAGTCATTTGAAAAACAACTCGACATTTTACCTGTTAAAAATGCAATAAATAAAAGAATTTGCGGTTAACATTTTTTACCTATATATTTATAGTATGAAAACAAAAAATTACAGTGCAAAAGACGCAATAAAAGACAGTCTCATAGGTATCCTTCTGGCCTTAGTTTCAATTCCAATTTCAATGGGATACGCAAACATCGCAGGACTGCCGGTTGAATACGGACTTTACGGCTCTGTAATTCCAGTGCTTGCATTCGGGCTTTTGACCAGCTCGAAAAAATTTGTCTTTGGTGTAGACGCTGCACCTGCTGCCTTAACTGGAGTTATTCTTGTAAACTGCAACATTGCATTTGAAAGCAAGGAAGCACTTTCTTTTGTCCCTTTGATTACACTATTAGTTTCTCTGTGGCTGTTTTTATTCTGGATTTTTAAGGCAAACAGAATTCTAAAGTTCGTCTCTGAAAGCGTAATGGCAGGCTTTATAACGGGAATCAGTGTAACAATTATTTTTATGCAGCTCCCAAAACTTTTCGGAGGAAATGCAGGAAGCGGAGAAATTATCCAGCTGATTCAAAACATCATTGTGCAAAGAGAAAGCTTTAACTTGGCATCGCTTGTACTGGGACTTTCTACAATCGCCCTCATCTTAATCTTTAAAAAGCTCCTCCCGAAATTTCCCATACAGATTATCTTGATGATTGTCTTTGCCATAATCCAGAAGAAATTTAACCTGAGCCAGTTTGGAATAAAATGCTTACAGAATGTAGAAAGCGCTTTTCCCAAAATAAAGCTTCCCGACATAAGGCTTTTGCACAAGCACTTCTACGACATAATTCTTCCTTCGCTTTCCATAGCAGTTGTTATTTTTTCAGAAACACTTCTTGCAACGAGCAACAACGCAAAAAAGAATGAATACAAAATAAATCCCGGAAGAGAAATCCTTGCCTATTCAGTTTCAAATTTTTCTGCTGCCCTTTTTGGAACCTGCCCTGTAAACGGAAGCATCTCAAGGACCTCGATTGCAAATCAGTTTGGAGTAAAGAGCCAGCTTATGACAATCACTTCAAGCTTAACGATGTTCATTTTACTTTGCTTTGCAACCTCCTTCATTCAGTATTTACCGGTTCCGCTTTTAACAGGAATAATAATCAGTGCCCTTTATTCAACACTTGAATTTAAGTTTGCCCACAAATTACATAAAGCAGACAAAACTGAATTTTTTATTTTCTACGCAGCATTCCTGACAGTCATTTTTTTAGGGACAATTTATGGAGTAATTACAGGAGTACTTCTTTCTACAATTACTTTTATAATAAGGCAGTCAAAACCTTCAGTGGATTTTTTAGGCGTGGTGCCGGGAATGAAAGGCTACTATTCACTGACCAGAAAAAACTCTTATGCACTTCCAATAAAAAATGTCTTGATTTACAGATTCTCTGGCCCGTTGTTTTATGCGAACTGCGAAAAATTATATGACGACATTTTAAGCTCGCTCAAGGAAGACACGAAAATTGTGATAATCGATTCGTCGGCAATCTCAAGCATTGATATAACAGCCGCGCAATACCTTGACTCTCTCTACAAAAAATTAATCTCTATGGGAAAGATATTTTTTATCGCTGGACATGTAAGTTCTGTAAACGACCAGCTGAGGGAATTCGGTTATAATGAACTCATAGAAAAAAGAATTGTAAAACCTAAACTTGCAAAAGCACTTGATGATGCAGGCCTTAAGCGCCCTTATCCGCACGAAGATACAAACAGTTTTAAGAGCGACTTCTACACAAAGGAAATTGCGGAGTTTGAATGGGCCTATGGAAAAGCCGCAGAAAATTTAATGGAAAGCAGCGGGGAATAAAAGAGACAGGCTGTTTCATATCATGCTGAATTTATTTCAGTCTCTGCACAGACAGATTCTGAAACGAGTTCAGAATGACAGATTATTCGTCTTGTCATGCTGAATTTATTTCAGCATCTGTACACAGACAGATTCTGAAACGAGTTCAGAATGACAGACAGCAGAAACAAAACCTAGAAAGCTGCTAAAGTTCTTTCGATTCTTTCGAGAGATTTTTCAACTCCCAGAATCAAAATAGAACCGATTAATGGAGGAGAAACTCTGCTTCCTGTAACAGCCATTCTTATAGGCATCATAAAGTCACCAAGCTTTACTCCAATTTTTTCAGCCATATCTTTTGCTAACTGTTCACTTGCTTCATGATCAAGACCTGGAAGCTGTTTTACAAAGTCTTTAGCGCATTCCAGAACTTCTTTTGTTTTTGCTTCATCAAGTTTCTTTGGAATAATATCAGTCTTTGCAGGAACTGCAGGTTCTGTAAATAAGAAGTGAACCATTTCAGCAGCATCTGTAAGGAAATGAAGTCTCTCTTTAATCAAAGGCATAAGCTTCATCAAAGCATCCTTTACATCAGCGCTTGTCATATTCATTTTTTCATCAACACAAACAGGCTCTCCGTCACTTCCCAAAGCAACACCAGAATATTCAGGTCCTACTTTTGGTTTAGGCTGTGGATTTTCAGGATTAATTTCCAGAGCTGCATCTCCGGTTCCTGTAATAAACGGAAGCACCCACTTGTACAATTCTTCATCAGTTAAACCGCGGATATACTGACCATTGTACCACTCAAGCTTTTTGTAATCGAAAACTGCCGGGGCCTTATTCAAATGTTCAAGCTTAAAGCCCTTAGCAAGTTCTTCGAGTGTATACATATCGCGGCCGTCTTCATATGAACAGCCGAGTAATGCAACATAATTTATAATAGCCTGAGGCAAATATCCTCTCGCCCTGAATTCATTCAAAGAAGTTGATCCGTGTCTCTTAGAAAGTTTCTTTCCGTCCTGACCGTTTACCATTGGAAGGTGACAGAACTCCGGATGATTCCAGCCAAAGCTTCTGTACATCTGAACATGCAAAGGAGTAGAAGGAATCCATTCCTGTGCGCGCATAACATGTGAAATCTTCATCAAGTGATCATCAACAATATTTGCAAGGTGATAAGTTGGGAATCCGTCTGATTTTAACAAAACAGGATCAGGAGAAATATCTTCGTTCTTCCATACAATATCACCCAGAAGGTGATCTGTAAATTTTGTCTCGCCTTCAAGAGGAACCTTTAATCGGATTACATAAGGTTTACCAGCAGCAAGATTTGCCTTAACTTCATCTTCAGTAAGGTGTCTGCAGTTTCTGTCGTATCCAGGTGGCATCTTGTTTTCGGTCTGAATTTTTCTGATACGCTCAAGTCTCTCGCTGTCACAGAAACAGTAATATGCCTCGCCGTTATCAACAAGCTGCTGTGCATATTTTTTATAAAGCTCAAATCTTTCACTCTGAACATAAGGGCCGTATTCACCACCCTTTTCGCCGCCTTCATCCCAGTCTATTCCAAGCCAGGCCATTGTATCGTAAAGATTCTGAACATATTTTTCATCGTATCGGGTGCGGTCTGTATCTTCCAGTCTCAAAATAAATTTACCGCCTTTAGAACGAGCATATAAATAATTAAAAAGTGCAGTTCTTACACCACCAATATGCTGCATACCTGTTGGAGAAGGAGCATAACGAACTCTAACTTCATCTGACATAAAATACCTCTTAAAAAATATTTGTAAATTATGTGATTATATCTTTTTAGATAATAATGAGCAATAAAACTTTTTTTTTATTTTTACTCCGCACCGGCAATGATGTCACTAATGTCCGGAGCAGAATTTGGTTTATCATTAAGAAACGGAAATGCATCTCCTTTTGTAAGCCATGAAAACCCGAAGAAAGTAAGTGCTATCATTTCTACCCACCAGATTTTAGCAGGGAAAGAAACAGGGATGAGCATAATAATCATTGCGATAACC
>JAEEGL012462100.1_pt1 | contig 14788 bp, 15 predicted proteins | sample 9134231 | NCBI WGS metagenome assembly JAEEGL01 (sample SAMN16246548, study PRJNA631951) | gut metagenome | biome: gut microbiome; feature: rumen; material: fiber-attached | host: Bos | place: Iran: Karaj | collected 2018-10 | reverse complement strand
CCAAGAAATTCTTGTGCTGTCATAAGTGGAATATCGCTTTTTTCGTAATCTTTTTTATTCTTAGTAATGATAACGTCAATATCGTTTTCTTTCGCTACGACATATTGCAGAGCATCTTCGGTATCAACCCAAGCGAGAGAAAAAGCTTTCTTAATTGTCTGCTCGCTTACTGTAAGAATATGAAAGAGTGATAAAAACCGTTCTAAACGAACTCTCGCTAATTCCTTAATTTCCTTGTTCGTTTTGCAGCCTTCTTTTGAAGCCTTCAACGCTTTTGTAAAAAGGTAAAGAATATCCGTTACCGATGAACTTATGAGACATTCGTACTGGGCATTATTCTCTGCTAACTTGAATAATTCTTTAGCAGCCTCTGCTCCATCTCTCATTTCCAAAAAATCCATGATAACATTTGTGTCAATTAACAGCTTCATTTTTTATTAAGCCTTTCATCACGGATATCATCTAAGGACATTTTAACATTTGATGCTATTCCATAGAATTCATCAACAATGCTTGGTTTTGACTCGCTGATAGTCACATCAACATCTTTCCCGACCAACGAAGCAGGGAGATGGATGATTGACGCTATTAAATCGGAATTGAGTCTTGCTTTTACAACTTCCATAGTTGCACCTCCGTTCATAGGCTTTCTCCTTTCCCTATCTTTACGACAGTGTATATATTATCTATATAAATAGGGAAAGACCTTGCGGTTATCCCTAATAATTTTCTTAGGGATAACCCTTTATATTTGACTTTTTCTCCGAAAATCGGAGAATTTTATAATCTCTGATTTAGCAACAACTAATTTACATCATTATTATACCATGAGCAAGTGGCCTCGTCAATTTAAGTTCCTCCACATGTATTATTTCATCTTACGCCATATTATGTAAAAAGTGGTCATTTTTTACTGCCCTTTTTATCGGACAGCTCCTGCGAGATAATAGCCATAGTAAACCGGCAGACACAGGAGGGCAAGATGAGACGGATATTATATTTTTTGCAGCGCAGGAAAAGGATACGTGAGAAAAGGTGCGGAAGGTGCTGCCTTACGTGTAAGTATTACAGGGAGTGCAGCGGGGAGGGATAATTTTAGGGTTTTGTAAAAGCAAAACCACAAAAAAACAGCAAAATCAAGCGTTTTTAGGTTGTTGCTTATATGAGGAAATGTTATAATTGTTCTAGCATTTGCAGTGTTTATGAAGGCAGATGCAGATGCAATGGAGAAGAAAAAGGATGGGGTTTTATAATGATCGTATACGACGGTATCAAAACGGATTTTCTTAATAGTGTAGAGGATGAAAGTATCGCTATTCAAATCGAGCAAAATATCCTTGAAAAAATGGGCCGTCACACGGGAAAAGCTGAATTTAGATCTTGGGAGAATTCCCTCACTTATATGTATAAAGTTCTTAATGATGATGAAATACCTTCAGACGCAGGAATAGCAATTGAATTTAATATTCCACAGACAGCAAAAAGAGTAGACTTTATGATAACCGGATACGATGAGAAAAAGGCATCAAATATGGTTATCGTAGAGCTGAAACAGTGGGAAGAGTTAGATGCAGTAGAAGCGGTAAGCGGAGTGGATGCGCTTGTAGATACTTATACCGGCGGCGCAGTAAGGCGCGTTGTTCATCCGTCTTATCAGGTTTGGTCGTATGCGCAGCTGATCAGAGATTATAATTCCACGGTACAAGATCTTGATATCAATGTTTGTCCTTGCGCATGTTTGCACAATTATATCAGGCATGAAAACGACCCGCTGGATCTTCCACAATATCAGGATTACCTTGTTGATGCACCTGCATTTACAAAGGGGCAGCTTCATGACCTGAGAGATTTTATTAAAAAGTCGATCAAAGTGGGTGATAACAAAGAAGTTCTTTATGAAGTGGATAAGGGAAAAATACGTCCTTCAAAGAGCCTTCAGGATTCTATAGCCTCTATGCTTAAAGGTAACAAAGAATTCGTTATGATCGATGATCAGAAAGTCGTATATGAGGAAATATTAAGGCTTTCAAAGCAGTGCATGAAGGATTACAAGAAGAGGACGATAATAGTTGAAGGTGGTCCGGGTACGGGCAAAACCGTGGTTGCAGTTAACTTGTTAGCTGAACTTACACAAATGGATCAGCTTGTTCAATATGTCTCAAAGAATAGTGCTCCAAGACAGGTATATCTTCAGAAGCTTAAGGGGCAGATGAAAAAGAGCAGCGTTGACAACATGTTCAAGGGTTCCGGCACTTATACCGATTGCGGCATCAACATGGCTCACACCCTGCTTGTAGACGAGGCTCACAGGCTTAATGAAAAATCCGGTATGTTCCATAATATGGGTGAGAACCAGATAAAAGAGATCATAAAGGCAGCATACTGCTCTGTTTTCTTTATCGATGAAAGCCAGCGGGTTACTATGGACGACATCGGTTCTATAGAAGAGATTGAAAGATGGGCACATGCTATGGGCTCTGAAATTACACGAATGGAGCTTAAATCACAGTTTAGATGTAATGGCTCAGACGGATATCTTGCTTGGCTTGATAACGTTCTTGATATCAAAGAAACGGCTAACTATGATCTTGAAGGCATTGATTACGATATAGAAATATGCGACTCGCCTTCAAAAGTCAGAGAAATAGTTATAGAAAAGAACAGACCTTCAAATTCTGCTAGGATTCTTGCAGGTTACTGTTGGAACTGGATTAAAGAAGGAAAGAATAATACAGATATACATGATATTAAGATCGGTGATTTTGAGATGAGCTGGAATCTTGGCAGTGGTGAACCGTTCGCTACGTCCGAAACATCGGTAAATGAGATTGGCTGTATTCATACTTCTCAAGGACTTGAGTTCGACTATGTTGGCGTTATCATAGGAGATGATCTTCACTATGAAAATGGTAGGATTGTTACTGATTTTACCCAAAGAGCGTCAACTGACCAGTCGTTAAAGGGAATAAAGAAACTATATGCTGAAAATCCCGAGGAAGCAAAAAGACGGGCTGATGAAATAATCAAAAATACTTATAGAACACTTATGACAAGAGGTATGAAAGGATGTTATGTGTATTGTACAGACAGTAACCTGGCAGAATACCTTAGAGAGGCGGTAAAACGTGCAAAAAGAAACGATTGAAAGAATAAGAAGATTTACAGAAGATAGAGACTGGGATCAGTTCCACTCACCTGCTAATCTGGCCAAGTCTATAGTTATAGAGGCAGCAGAGCTGCTTGAGTGTTTTCAGTGGTCAGATACAGACTTTGATATTCAGCAGGTAAAGGAAGAACTGGCTGATGTAATAGTGTACGTACAGGATATGCTTGATAAACTGGGGCTTGACGCAGATGAGATAGTTAACATGAAGATGGACCAGAACGAAGCCAAGTACCCAGTGGAAAAGGCAAAGGGCAGGTCGGATAAGTACAATAAATTATAAAAGTAAATAATTATAAAAAATCGTAGAGAGGTATTTTTCCGGGGATTGTGAACGAAGCTCGTTCACAATTGCTGCCAAAATTAACTAAAAAAAAGATGCTGCTGGTATTGATGAAAGATTAAAAGTAATAAAACAGTACATTGACTTGTGGAGGAACTATGAAAAAAACAGAAGAATCAACTATGAATATTTTCGATTATATGAAAGAAAATGAGATTGATAGTGCTTCTCGTATTGAGGTTGTAAAGCTTAATTATGTAGGAAGTGAGTTGTTGGGGTGGAAGGAGTTATTTGCTGGATTTAATAAAATTTATGCAATTACGTTTTCTTCTGGTCTTAATTTTGTATCTGAACTACTTGAACTTTTTTCCTACGCAGAAGTTATCTTTGGGTGTGAAGCTGTTATGTCCTTGGGAATGAAGGAAATTATGGCCTATCAGGATGAGCTGATTGCATGCATTCGTAAATCAAAAAGTGGCATTAAAGATAAAATGATTGAACGCATTCAAGCTGGTTCGGCTCATTTTTATGTTGCTCAAAAGGTGATGTCTCATGAGAAAATCTATTTATTAGAAGGAGAAGACGGAAAAAAGCGAGTTATAATGGGCTCTGCCAACATGTCATATAATGCCTTTGCCGGTAGACAAAGAGAAAATATAAGCTATATAGATGGGGAAGCTGCATATGAATATTATATGGATATTTATCAATCACTGAAGGAAGAAAGTGTTGATGAAATCAGTAAAAATGCCATAGAATACGCTGACTTGTCCGAAAACATTGATGCCATCCCGTTTTCAGAAACTGTTAAAGCTAAAGGTGTTGTAGCTATTCAAACGGAACCCAATGATGATGTTGAATTTATACTAAATGTTAGCAAGAAGGCTGAAAAGCTTGCTCCGCATATTCCAAAACCGGAGAAAAAAATAGGAAGAATACTAATAAATTCTGATTTGATTACAAAAATAAGAAGACACCTCGTTGATGAAAAGAAGAAAGAACAAGATTTGAGAAGCGAGTATCCTCAATTAAAGATTGATGTGCCTGAAGGTAGGGCTGATCTTAATGGTGAGGTGTTGAACCTTTATCCTGATTCGTCTGAAATTAAGAATGATGTTGAACTGTTTTTAAAATATATGGACGGATATTCTAAGTTTCATGGAGATGTATCAGGACTACAGCTTAGATATTTTGAATTCGCAAATTGGTTTTTCTGTTCTCCGTTTATGGCAACGATGAGAGATATGGCAGCAAGATATGATCAAAATAGATTGCCTTATCCGGTATTTGGTTTGCTATATGGGCAAAGCAAGGCTGGGAAAACTACGTTTCTTGAAACACTACTTAAGATGATGATTGGTCAAAAGCCTAAAATATCTGCGCCGGACTTTACCCGTTCCAGTATAGAAAATTTGAAAAATACTGTAATGGGAGCCCCTATAATTGTTGATGACCTTACCAATACCCGTTTTAACCAACATGCTATAGAGACAATAAAAAACGATGATTTTGGTGTTGCAAATCATATGACGAATTATTCTGCCGTGGTAATCAGTGCAAACGAGGACGTTAAAGCGGTATCACCGGAAATAATACGACGTACTGTAATCTGCCGTGTTGAAGCCGGACTTACGAATACAGAAGTTATGAAAGATAATGTAGTAAGAACTGTCCAGCAGAGGATAGGAACCGCTTTTTATAGGGAATATGTAAGAAGAATGATTGAAGTGGTTCAAAATCTTCTTGAAGAGTTAAAACAAGATAATGCAGAAAGCGCACCGGACATTTTGAATTATTCTTCGAAGATTATTGTAGAAATTCTTAAGGAATATACCGATAACCTTCCTGAATATATAAGAGAACTAAGCTTAGAGAACTATTTTAGCGAGCAGGTTACAGGCAAATACGCAATTAAAACTATTCGTAATGCTTGGAAGACCAGTAAAGAATCTTTTAAGGTTATTAAGAAATCAAACGAGCTTAGATATAATGCGGGTGCTACATATGAAGCGGATCGTATTATGAAAGAGCTTCCAGAGAACCTTGAAGCACATAAGTCTAGAGAATGGATTGTAATGAACTTGGAGGCTGCGCAAGAGTTTTTTGGAATGACATTTAAAAAGGGGATATTTGGATAAACAGAGATATAGAAGAAGACTATATAGACTATGGGAGGGGCGATATGATAAAAAGATCGACAGCTTTATGTGACGGCAAAATAATAGGAATTGAGACCATTTTTGATGTAAAAGAGGGAGAACAGATCAATAAAGAACCTGAACTATCCCTATTAAGGGGGAAAAGTCGTAATTGGGAGTTGTTTTGCCCTTGTGAATGTGGACAGAATCTTATTTTGGTTGCAGGTGAGAAAAATCTTCGAAATCAACATTTTAGACTTCGTAAAGACGCTGAAGGTAAAGAATGTCATTATTTGAGCGAGGGAGAAACCTCAGTCGAATCTAAGATAGTAATAAAAAGTTGGATAGAGGACAAGCTGCATCCAGCAGATATTGAATCGAGAGTCCCGATTTGTTCTATATCAGATTCGAATAGAAAATATGAGCTTTCATTTTTGTCTAAAGAATTAAAACTCGCCATTGATTATTGCTATGATTATATTAATATCTCTGATGAGAAATTATCTGTCTTAGATGAAAATGCCAACGGGATAAAGATAATACATATTGTTGATACAAAAAATGGCGGTTGTAACGGTCAATATCCGGAGAGTTTGATGAAAATACAAAAACGCCAAGGGTATTGTTTGCTTTTAGAAATCTCGGATATTGAGTATTCTAAGGCTCTATTAAGCGTTGTTTATTATGATACCGATATTGATGGTCTATGGAAAGAAGTAGAGGTGTCTAACGGCTTTCTTAAAGACTATACATTTGTTAATGGGGAATTAACGTATCTTCAAAAGACTGTGGAAAATTTGATGGCTAACGCAAAGAAAACATTTGAGGATGAGCAATTACGAGAAAAGACCGAGAGAGAAGAAAAAGAACGCAAGTGGTTGGAAGCAATTAAAGAAAGAGAAGCTCGATTAGAGGAAGAAAAGCGAAAAAGAGAGGCGCTTTTAAAGGAACAAGAAGAACAAAGACTTAAGAAAGAAAAAGAAGATAAAGAGGCTGAGTCAAAGAGGATAGAGCAAGAGAATTTAAATTATAAAAATGCCACAGAGTATATTAATGGCCTAAACATTGACTTTGAATCAACTAAAGAACCTCTCTATGATGAATATGGAAAACGCTGGCTGATTTGCAAGATATGTAAAAAAATAGATCGAGAGGATAAATTCCATATACGTGGGGGAGATGGAATTACCAGATCAATAAACGTGGGAATTTGTAGTAAAGTATGTCAAAGAGAAAATCAAAAAATACTGTTTGAACAGAGTAAGCTAAGTAAAAGGGTAAAAATTTGAAAAATCGCATTAGCCAAAAAGGAGAGAAACTATTCATGGAAACCATATTCTACACTGTTGTCAGTATTGACGGCGATTACGCAAATCTTCGCCGTGTTGACAGAGATAGCGATGATCTTAAGCTTGTGGCAAGAGCCTTGCTTCCTACTGAGATTAATGAAGGCAGCAGGCTTAAGTATGAGATGTTTGAGTACACAATAGAAGATTAATTTTTTTATTGCGTTTTGTTATATTTTTTTTCAAAAATTTTGCAAAAAGTGGTGTACATTATCTCTGAAATGTTGTAATATATTATTGTTGTTTTGTGAACAACAGCGGGAAGTTATTCTGAACGGGGATTTATGTACAAAAGCTTAAAGCATGGGGGAGTTTAAGTATATAATTAGTGGAACCAATATGCGCCTAAGCTATTCTTTGAAGAATAACTTGGGCGTTTTTTATATCTTAAATATTTTGAAAAGGGAATAAAAACTATTAAGGACAAGATTGCAAATTCTCTAAAGAAAATTGATCAACGGCTGTTTATAGCTCTTCTTTTCATGGGACTGTGTCCAACACTATATACGACACTTAGAGTGTTTTTTCTTGGTCAATTTCCGGGAGAGTGGTCGTATTCAATAGCGGGACAATTAACGTGGATCAACCTGATTTATGAGGTAATCAACGAGGCTATAATTTTGCCGCTGTACTTTTTCATGGGAAGCGTGCTTTCAGACAAGAAAGAATTCACTAATAGGATTAGGAGTGGTTTGCTGGTCTCTTTTGTGGTTTATGCAATATGCTCGATAGCAGTTGCCATATTTATAAAACCGTTACTAAGCTTTATGGCGGTTTCTACTGATATTTTGGCTGAATCTGCAGCGTATATCCGTATTGAGTGCGTAGCTAATGTGTTCGGTATTCTTTACAGTTTCATGTTGGTTTCGCTGGTGTCAATCGGCAAGGATAAGCTAGTTTATATAATGACCGGAGCTAAGCTAGGGTTAAGTCTGATCCTGGACACTGTGCTTGTGTCTAATCTTCCGGTCTCGTTAAAACTTGGCGTAAATGGTATTGGCTTTTCTAATTGCATTTCGAATCTGATACTGTTTTTGATTGCGGTTGTTTTGATACAAAAGAACGGATACAAGATTTACACAAAAGACAGGCTGTCGTTTGGGTGGATGAAAGATTTCCTGAAAATTGGAGGAATATCCGGGCTTGAATCTTTTGTCAGAAATATAGCGTATATGCTGATGGTTTCACGTATGGTGAATATGGTTGGAGAGCAGGGGACATACTGGGTTGCAAACAACTTTATCTGGGGTTGGCTCTTGCTTCCGATAAACCAGCTCGCTGAACTAATCAAGCAAGAGACAGCAAAAGATAAGCAAGCGATTAAAGAAAATACCCCTGGGTATTTCTTTATAACTACAATCACTTGCGTGCTGTGGTTTGTACTATTGCCACTATATAAGCCATTTATGAGCCGCGTATTAGGGTTTGAGGATGTAGATAAACTCTTTAAACTTGTGCTTGTACTTATAGGCTTTTATGTGCTTTACGCATATCAGAACGTGTTTGATGCAACATTTTACGGCCGCGGAAAGACAACGTATATGCTCTTTGAATCTGTTGTGACAAACAGCATATATTATGGTCTGTTCTTTGTACTGTACCTGACAGGCGTTTGGACACCGACACTGATTGGTATAGCGCTTATGTTTGGCGGCGGAAATGCGTTTGACAGCGTGGTGTCGTGGCTGGCTTATAGGCGGTTTAGAACAACACTTGAGAACAAGTAAAGATTATTCAAAAAAAGAGAAGTCGGGAGAATAAAATGTTAAAGACTGTAAGATTTCGCGGAAGATATTTCAATGATGAAGCTAACCTTGATTTATTTCAAGACGACAATAGATTATCAATAATATATGGAAAAAATGGTTCAGGAAAAAGTACTATAACTGATGCAATATATATGGCGGCGGGAAATAATACAATTGAAGATATTGATTATGCTTACCTGTATGACGAAAATACTTCACAATATTCTGACTTAGACTGTGTTCACGTTTTTAACGAAGATTATGTTAATAGTCGAGTTAAAGTTAAAGAGGACGGCCTAAAAACTATTGTGCTTTTGGGCGAACTGGGTGACGTAGAAAAAAGGATTCAAGAAATAGAACTTATAATTAATGATGAAATAAAAAAGAACGAACAATTAAATAAACAGCTTATGGAGTTGATTGACTGGAAAAATCCGAAATCTGCTGCATATTGTAGGAATCAGATAAACCTGGCGCTATCAGGGGATACTCATTGGGCTGATAGGGAAAAAACAATAAAGGGGCACAAGAGAAATGCTAGTGTGACAGATGGTGTCATTGATAGCATTATTAAACTTCAGCCTAAAGAAGGACTTAAAGTAATACAGGAGAGATTTGAAAAAAACCTTGTTTTATTGAATCAGGTTCGCGAAAATCAAGCTGAAAAACTAAAAAACACAGAGTCGCTTTCTATAAGTTTCAATGAAGAACTGTTACTATCGCTGTTAAAACAAAAAGTTGAGCGTGCTTCGTTAAGCGAAAGAGAAGAAAAGATTATTAGAATGCTTGAAGATGGAAAAACTGATGTGGTAAATGAAATGAGGAGTGTTTTTTCAAAAGAAAAAACTACGCATTGTCCATTTTGCTTTCAGGAGGTTAGTTCAGAATACAAAAAGGGGCTGATTGATAGTATTAAGAGGGTTTTATCAAAAGAAGTTGATGAGCATCAGGAAAAATTAAGAAAGAGCATTATTCAGCAAATTGAGGTGGATTTTAACGGCTATGAAGCACTGGATTCAAAACTGATACTAAGTTGTAAAAACAAAGTAGAGGAAATCAACAAAGAAATATCCGAAATTCGCGAAATAATCTTGAAAAAAATTAATCACCCGTATACACCTATACTTGATTTTGAAACGGGTTTACAAGATAAACTAGAAGAGTTTGAGGTATTAAGAAAGAAATTACAGAATGAAATTGATAAATACAACGAGGCGTTGGAAAAGATTGGGAATTTACAAAGGATGCTATCTAATGACAATGCTCTGATTGCACGTTATGAGCTAGCCGGTGCCATTGATCGTTTACAACAGGCAATGAAGGATTATGATGCAGCTGAAAAAGCAGTTGAAGGATCTGACAAGGAACTAGAGGAAAAAAGAAAAACTTTAGATCTTTTATATGCTCAAAAGAAAAATATAAAAATTGCGGTTAACCTTATTAATAATAGCTTGAGGTATGTTTTCTTTTCAAAAGATAGACTTGAAATTAAAATTGAGAATGAGAAGTATATTTTGTACTCGAGAGGAGTACCGGTTAAGCCTAATAATGTTTCATTAGGTGAACGCAATATTATTGGCTTGTGCTATTTTTTCACTGAATTACTGTCTGACCAGGAAGCAAAAGATGGATACACTAAAAAATATGTGATTATAATTGACGATCCAGTTTCAAGTTTTGATTTTGAAAATAAAGTTGGAATAATGTCCTTGCTTAAGGATAAGATATCGTCTGTGATAAAAAACAATGAAGAAAGTCAAGTTGCCGTACTGACTCATGATAAGCAGTGTTATTATGATTTTCAAAAAATAGCAAGTGAGATTGCAAAAGAAGTCTGCATAGAAAGCCATGGAAACAGAAAATTAAACTTCAACTGTCGAGAACTAAAGAATAAAGAATTTGTTTCAATTGTAAATAAATACAATGAATACAGTGAGCTTTTTAAAATTGTTTATGACTATGCTTGTGGCAATACAAGTGGATATGAATATACAATTGGTAATGTTATGCGACGTATACTGGAAGCCTTTTCAACATTCATTTACAAAAAAAGTATAGAAGACGTCTCCATAGATGATTCGATTTTAGCTTGCATAGATGACAAAGACTATGTGGAGTATTTTAAAAATCTGATGTATCGGCTTGTGTTACATGGTGAAAGCCACATGGAAGAAAGAGTAAAAGCACTGCAAGATTCAGAATACCTAGAGTTTATAAGCGATGAGGCAAAAGAAAGAACTGCGCAGGAAGTAATTTGCTTTATGTATAAACTTAATTCAAGACATGTGTTGGCTCATCTTGAAGGTAAAAGTAACGTTGAGAGAAACATTAAAGCTTGGTTGGATAAAATAAAAGAGTTTTATGAAGAAAAATAAGAGACGTGCCACAATAGAGTAGGTGAACTAATGAAACAATAGTGATTGTCTACCCTTGATATATTGATATCTAAATGCCGAATAAAATTATAATTTAGCAATTTTTTTTAAAGAGGAGAAACATGGAAAGCATATCAACATTTTTGACGATTATAGCTGGTCTTGGAGCTGGAATTATGGTATTCATAAAGGCTTTGCTTTTTTTGAATCAGACTAATATCTCAATGACTTTATTATCTCATGACGAGAGGGAAAGGCATAACTTTTTAAAAGGTGCTATCTTTTCTTTTGTTATGGCGTTTTCATGTCTTTACGTTGGCTTTTTTATTTGTGCTATTTTTGGAGAAATTAATAAGACTAAGGATATAACAAAATTAGATGAACAAGTTCAGGAAGTAAACGTTGATAATGATATAAGGAATGGTTTGGCGAAAAATGAGAGCGCAGAGATTGATATTGTGTTTGAATCTTCGTCAAATGAAATAAACAATTATATAGTGTTTATATCATTAGGAATCAGTATTTTAATTACCGTTTGTCTGTATATATATGATAGAAAAAGAATAAGACGTATAAGAATTATTAAGTTTGACAGATATTTGGGTTTTTTTATTTTTTTATTCTTAATATTTTTGACTGGTACTTTTAACATTGTTTTTGCAATAAGGGGCGATTTAAAGTCTTATTTGGTGCAAGGAGGGATTCTGTCGATTCTTTTTGGAATGTCGTCCATATTGGCAGTTTCATATAGAGGCGAAGGTATTATAGGAAGAGAAGTAGCTTATTTAAAAAGCGTATATGGTAAAGAAGTAGTATATTTGTTTGAGGCCAATGGTGATTTTATCGTTGCGGGAGATAATAAATATATCACAGATTGTGAAAAGTTTTGGTTGATAGAGAAAGCAAAATTGAAAAAGCCTCTTCTTACAGCGTGGAATGACGAAGACGTATATTTGCTTAAAGAAAACGTTATTATTAATGGGGATAAATTAGGCAAAAATGGTGTTTTAAGAATAGTTGTAGCTGATGCGATTAAAAATAATATAAATTTGGATGCAGACTGCAAACTCAACATAGAAGTTAAGAATAAGATAATAAAATATACAGTTACTGACTCCAAAGATGAAAAATCTCATTCTATTAAAATGAAAAAAGCTCAACCAAACGATTGGAATGGAAATGTTATATTAAATTAGATAATAAAGTGAGTGAAAATATGGAAGAGGAAAAAGGTTTAGATCCCCAAATATGCAATAGATTTCGTGAAGCTGTAAATGAGTCTCCTACATTATCTCAAGAGAAAGAGCGTTTGTCTTTATATAACCTTTGAATTTTTAATTAGCCGAATTGATGAATCATTAGAAAAAGGCTTTTATGTAGAAGGAATGGCAATAACCTATGCACTATTTGAGGAACGCACATATCGCTTATTAAAAAGATTAAATGTAGATTATAGAGACCGAGATAAATTACATGAATGTTTAGTAAAACTGGAAAGAGCTATTAATGATAAAACAATAGGTACAAAGACACCAGATTCAATGAGTCGGGATGATTTTATTGAAATATTGGATAAGGCATTGATTTCCTCGAATCTAGTTTTAAATATTCAAGAATGGAGGAAAAAGAGAAACGATGTAATTCATGATTTGGCGAAAACAAATATTGATTACAGCAGTTTAAAGGCCACCTGTGAAGATGGAAGAGAACTTTTTGGTAAGTATACTGGAATCGGTACCGTGTTACTTTAAAATTCTGTTAATTATGTTAGACTCGCGTAGTTTCACAGATGTACCAGGTACCGGTGTATTTTATAAAAAAACAAAGTAAGGGAGTATTTTACTATGATTGAAAACGTTGGTCAGAAGCTGAAATCGGCTTCATTTCTTTTCTTCACTATAGGAGCGATTACCTCATTGATCGTCTCTCTGCATTTATATGTTATTTTTGACAGAGGTATAGCAGGCCTGGTTATAGCAGGTGGAGTTTTTATTGTCGGGTGCATTTTAGCATGGATAGGTGTACTCGCTTTGCATGGCCTTGGGCAGCTTGTTGAAAACTCTGATATAATCAGAGCCAAGATGGAAGAGCCGGCAGATAAGACGGATGCTGATGAAAACACCGATATTAACGTGATTGACTAGTAGGGGCAAGCCCTTTAGTTAAAATTTGGCCCGTCGGCGTGACCCCATCAAGCAGGACTTTTTATTGGACACCTCATCATGTAAAGTATAGTCACAGGAAAGAAATAGTGATTGTTCTTAAGCACGGGAGGTGTTTTCTATGTCAGAGATTTATTTTACTATCGCAGGTACCAAGTATTATCATGGTTCGGAATTTATGAAACCGGATATGAGTGTAAAACTTGTTAAGGAGCCGGACAATGATGTGGACAAGGAGGCTATCAAGGTTGAGATGCCGGGTGTTGGTCTTGTTGGATACGTTGGTAACAGCCCCTACACTGTGATTGGTGAGAGCTACAGCTCGGGTCGCCTTTATGATAAGATTGGTGACGAGGCAAGAGGTAAGGTACTTTATGTTCTTTCTGATGGCGTAATCTGTGAACTTGATTCGGAGTCACTTATTTAAGAAGATGCCAAATGAGTAGACATTAGAGGTCAAAACTATATGGCACAATGGATTCGAAATATGATAAAATACTTCATGTGGGCAGGTACGAGCTACCTGCCTTAATGCCTTTATAGGAGGAGCAGCAAGATATGACTGAGAATATTGAGGTTTTTAAGCAAAACAGCATTAGGATTACTGATGGGAATAGGAAGATTTATATAGACCCTTTTGAAATGATAGAAGAGCCACATGATGCGGCTTTTGTGCTTATTACTCATGACCATTACGACCACTTCTCGCCGGAATCCATTGAGAAGGTGGCTAACGCAAGTACAGTGCTTGTAGTGCCTGAGAAGATGGAGAAGAAGGTTGTGGATATTGCAGTGAATGTAGGAAAGGTCGTTACTGTTAAGCCCGGTGTGTTTAAGGAAATTGATGGTCTTGAGGTCGGGACAGTGCCGGCTTACAACATTTTGAAACCTTTTCATTCAAAGAGTGCAGAGTGGGTAGGATATATTTTACGTATAAATGACAAGAGAATCTACATCGCCGGAGATACTGATATGACCAAGGAAGCTAAAGCAGTTAAGTGCGATGTGGCTTTGGTTCCTATCGGTGGCACATATACAATGGACGCTAAGAAGGCTGCGGAACTGATCAATACTATCAAGCCGGAAGTGGCTATACCGGTGCACTATGGAAATATCGTTGGCTCACCTAAAGATGGGAAAATCTTTGAAGCTAACGTAAAAGAGCCTGTGAAGGTAGAGTTTAAAATTCAGTTTTAGTTAGACAAATATTTGTTTGATGTTATTTCGAGCCATAAAACAGATGATTGCACTAGTCGTGGCTAAGTATCACATGTATTGTTCGGCAAATAGACAGAGGAGATACATTATTATGAAAATGGGAAGCGGCAACGATAAAGACTTAGTAAAAGCTCAGTATAAATCTTCCAAAACACTTGATACCAGAATTAATTTTCACCACATGTATTCAACAAACAAAATGGGTTTTGGCCCCTGGCTCATATCTAATTATGAGATAAAAGAGGGAATGAAGGTTCTCGAGTTGGGCACCGGCACAGCGGATATGTGGACAGGTCATGATGACCTCGTGGCAAAGTGTGGGAAGCTGGTCCTTTCAGATTTTTCCGAAGGTATG
>JAEEGL012102929.1_pt1 | contig 14788 bp, 12 predicted proteins | sample 9134231 | NCBI WGS metagenome assembly JAEEGL01 (sample SAMN16246548, study PRJNA631951) | gut metagenome | biome: gut microbiome; feature: rumen; material: fiber-attached | host: Bos | place: Iran: Karaj | collected 2018-10 | reverse complement strand
TGCCTTTTGCCGAAGACTATTTTGATAGCATGCGATTTTGTTATGACGTTGTAAAATATTGTAATCATTAAAATGCGTGAAAATAATTGATAACGAACAAAGTATATGATATACATAAAATTGAACAAAGGAGTTCACCAGATTTGGTGTGCTCCTTTAAATAATTAATGGGAGGAAAAGAGCAAATGAAAAGAGATTTTCATTACTATCTTCCGGTAAATCTTATATTTGGTGCAGGAAAAGTTGAACTTTTAGGTACAGAAGCAGCAAAGTATGGAAGAAAAGCGCTCCTTGTCACAGGAAAAGGAAGTACCAAGAGAACAGGGCTTCTGGATCGAGCACTGGGACTGTTGGCTGAAGAAAGAATTGAAGTTAGAGTTTTTGATAAGGTAACGCCAAACCCTATTACCGATACTGTTTACGAAGGTGTCGCAGCTGCCAGAGAGTTTGGAGCAGAGGTAGTGATTGCTTTGGGAGGCGGAAGCATTATTGATTGCGCCAAGGCTATAGCATTTGCTTTTTATAACGATGGAGATATTTTTGATTATATCTATGGATTAAAACATGGAGATAAAGGGCTTCCACTAATTGCAGTTCCTACAACCTGTGGAACGGGAAGTGAAGGGAATTGCTTCGCTGTTTTGACAAATACGGAAAATAATGACAAGAAATCATTGCGTAATATAGTAAGTGTTCCGAAAGCTTCTATAGTTGATCCGCAGCTAATGACAACCATGCCCAATTCGGTTGCGGCTTCGGTTATGTTTGATGCACTTTGTCATAGTATGGAAGCATACATTTCAAAATCAACGCAGCCTCTGGTGGAAATGCAGGCGATATATGCAATGAGATTAATGGCTATAAATATAAGGAATGCACTGAATGATCATGGAGATATGGATGCCTGGAGCGCTGTAACACTTGCCAGTACGCTCGGAGGAATGTGTATAAATGTTGCAGGGGTCACAGCTCCTCATGGAATGGAGCATCCTGCCAGTGGTTTAAGAAATATAGTTCATGGACGTGGTTTGGCGGCTTTATCACCGGTTATCTATCATGAAACACTCGAGTATGCTCCTGAAAAATTTGGAACGATTTCCAAAATTATCGGTGGAAAGAGCGAGGCAGACTTTGAAGATCAGCTAAATATCCTGCTTCAGGATATAGATTTGAAGACCTCTTTATCAAAAGAGGGGATTGAGGAAAGTGATATAGACTGGATGGTAAAGAATTGCATGAAGGTTTCAGGTGCGTCCATGAATGCACATCCAAAGCTTTTTTCTGAAGAAGAGATCAGAAATTTGTACTATAAAGCGCTATAAATCGAAAACAATACTATTCATGGAGAATGTGATTAAAAACGGATATGAACATATTTGATATAGTTGGGCCAATTATGATAGGACCATCCAGCTCTCATACAGCAGGAGCTGTGAAAATAGGAAATGCCTGTCATAAGCTCATGGGTGAAAAAATAGTAAAGGCAGCTATTATGCTTCATGGATCTTTTCTGCAAACCGGGGAAGGACATGGAACCGATAAGGCTTTGGTTGCCGGATTAATGGGGCTCGATGTGGATGATATGAGAGTGCCCAATAGCTTTTCCATAGCAAAAGACAGTGGGCTCGAGTTTTGTATCGGTTCGACTGATTTGGGGGATGTTCATCCAAACTCAGTTAAATTACAGATAGAGGGCGAAAGCGGGAGGCAGCTTGAAATTATAGCATCTTCCATTGGGGCCGGGAGAATACAGATATGTGAGATAGATGGAATCACGGTTAATTTTTCAGGTGAACATCCAACTCTTATCGTTCATAACTTAGATCAGCCCGGACATGTTGCAGAGGTTACAAGTATGTTGTCTCATAAGTCGGTGAATATTGCCACAATGCAGCTTTACAGAAAAAGCAGGGGTGGCGAAGCCGTCATGGTTTTAGAGTGTGACCAGGAGGTTCCCATGGAATCTATCAAATGGTTGGAACACCTGGAAGGCGTTATAAAAGTAACCTATATGAGTCAGGGATAAAATTGTCCGTTTTAGAAAAATAAAGATGGGTGGATTTTTATATGTTTGAGTCACTTGAAGAAATAATTATGCAGGAACAAGAAAGAAAAATACCATTTTGGAAGCTTATACAACTTGATGACTGTAAGGAACGTGGCGTTACTGAGGAAGAATCCTTCGAAAAAATGAAAAAAATGTTTTCTGCCATGAAGGCTTCTGTACAAGATTATGACCCTGAACTTCGAAGTCATAGCAGATTAACTGGAGGAGAAGCGGCTAAACTCAGAAAATATATAGACGAGAAAAAGCTTTTGTCTGGTGATTTTATTGGGGAAGTAATGGAAAAAGCACTGATGGTAGCGGAATCCAATGCATGCATGAAAAGGATCGTAGCATCTCCAACCGCGGGCTCTTGCGGAGTAGTTCCTGCGGTATTGCTTTCTTTACAGGATAAATTCGGATTATCGGATGAAAAAATGACTGAGGCGCTGTATGTAGTGGCAGGTGTGGGCAGCGTTATTTCTGTAAGAGCGACCCTTTCGGGTGCAGAAGGAGGATGTCAGGCAGAGATTGGTTCAGCCTCTGCTATGGCAGCAGCCGGAATGTGTTATCTTCTGGGTGGAAATGGCGAGCAAATCGAAAATGCATCGGCACTGGCTTTAAAAAATTTTCTGGGGCTTGCCTGTGATCCAGTAGCCGGACTTGTAGAAATTCCCTGCGTTAAAAGAAATGTTTGCAGTGCGGTAAATGCTGTGACTTGTGCAGAAATGACCATGGCAGGAATCAAATCGAAGATTCCTGCCGACGAAGTATTTGATGCTATGAGAAGTATAAGCAGAAACATGAGTGAGTCGATAAAAGAAACAGCCTTAGGAGGGCTAGCAGTTACTTTGACGGGAAGAAAACTTGCAGAAAAGCTTAAGCTGTCTCATTAGCTTAAGCTGGGAATCATTTCTTTAGTCAAACCTATGAATTTTGAAGTGGCAGGCGACATAGTATTCTTGGACTTGAGTGCTATACCAAGATGTCTGGAAATGTGTGGCAATAGCGGAAGAACCTGCACTTGAGATTCGAAACCTTTTACTATGAGCTCAGGAAGAATAGTGTATCCTAAATGATTTGAAACCATAGAGATGATAGCGTGATCATCCTTTGAGGTGAAGCGTACATCAGGAACAACGCTTGATTTTGAAAGAGCGGTATGCACATCATAATCGGTACCCATAGCAGTCATTATGAAGGAAACTCCCTGAAAATCATCTATTGATATATAGCCGTCTTCTTTTGGCTCATAATCGTTGGGGACTATAGCCATCAGCGGATCCTCACGCAAAGGAATCCAATCAAGAGATTGAAGATTGTGCTTTGACAGAAATCCAAAATCAGCTATTCCATTTTCTACCCAGCTTACTATGTCATCAGTTCCGCCCTCCATGAGTCTGATGCTTATACCCGGATATGTACTTTGAAAGCAATGAATAATGGAAGGTAGCCAGTTTATCGAAATGCTCTGATATGTCGCTATAGTCAGGGAGCCGGTTTCAATTCCGTTTATTTCATTTATGTTTTGCTCGAGTGTTTCATACATAGCAAGCAGAGATCTGACCATAGGCAAAAGCTGTAAAGCATTCTTAGTCAGAGACACTCCTTGTTTTGACCTTATAAAAAGAGGAAATCCAACTTCATCTTCTAAAGATTTTAATATATGACTCACACCGGATTGTGTATATCCCTGGCGTTCGCCACTTTTTGTGAAATTCCCGGTTTCGGCAACATCGGCAAATAATTTGAATTTTTTTATATCCATATATTTTGCCTCCTCTCGTTTTTTAATATAAACAAAAAGGCGCTAAAGCAATCGCTTTAACACCTTTGTTATTGTTGAAGTATAGAACATGACAGAAGGCAGTGTCAATGAAATGAGACATGACAATTTCTCATGTTAAATATAATTGCAAAACATGATAAACCGAAATGCTTCATAAACAACGCATTACAGTTTGTCATGGAGACTTGCTCAAAGCTTCATTTTACACGCTATTTGGGCCTTGCTATAATTTGGTCAATTCAAAGAAGCAGACAAAGAAAGCAAAGGAGAGAAAAGAATGGGTGAACTGTTTTGTTTCCCTCTGAAGCAGAATATCGGAGCACAGGCTGCCCCAACAATTGTCAAAGGAGACACAATTGTTCGCGGGCAGCTTGTTGCGTATAAGGGAAAAAATGACTTAGGCGCAAATATTTATTCAAGTGTCTCCGGTACTGTAACAGAGGTGACAGATGAAGCAATTTTTATTCTGGCTGATGATGATCAGAAGCCGGATTACAAGAAACTGGAATCTGATACTCCACTTGAACTAATAGAGGAATCCGGATTGGTAGGCCTTGGAGGTGCAGGATTTCCAACATATGCAAAACTAAATAAACCTTTTGAAAAGGATGGCGTTGTTATTGTAAATGCTGCGGAGTGTGAACCTATATTGGAACACAACATAAGAGCTATTGAGCAAAAACCGGAGCAATTGATAAGGGGACTTGAGATAGCTATGGAAGTGGTCAAGGCCAAGCGCGGAATCATTGCTATAAAAGGAATTCATGAAAAGGCAGTTGATGCGATAAACAGAGTGCTTACTACTAAAAAGGATAGCGGGATAACCATTCATTTATTGAAAAACCTGTATCCGATGGGTGAAGAAAGGGCTGTTATAAGAGAGTGTCTTGGAACGCTATTAGGAGTTGAGAGCCTTCCATCCGAAGCAGGAGCCATAGTGATCAATGCTGAAACAATATGCAGGATTCAGGAAGCTGTTGACCTGAAAAAGCCTCTGATTGATAAAAACATGACTGTTGCGGGAAAGCTTAAGGATGACCGGAAACTAATTCAGGTTTTCTTTGATGTACCACTTGGAATATCAGTCGGAAGCATGCTAAAGATGGCAGGCGGCTTGGCAGATGACTTTGGAGAAATAATTATGGGTGGTCCTTTCACCGGAAAAAGAACAACTCAGGATTCACCGGTAGTTAAGACAACCGGCGGAATAATAGCCGCTGAGTGTTTTCCCAAGGGGCCGGAAAAGATAGGACTTCTGGTATGCGCATGCGGAGCTAATAAGGAAAGGCTTGAAGAGATTGCAGATAGCCTTGGATCAGAGGTTGTAGGTTGTGAATACTGCAAGCAGGCACATCAGGTAAAAGCTTCATTAAAATGTGAGAATCCCGGAAAATGTCCCGGACAGGTTCAGAAGGTTATGGCTTTAAAGAAAGCCGGAGCGCAAGCAGTTCTTATCAGTAACTGTACGGATTGTTCCAACACAGTAATGAGCTGTGCACCACAGCTTGGCCTTCCGGTTTATCACTGCACGGATGGAGCTCTCAGAGCAGTTAATCAGAGATTAATCAGAAAAATCAGCTAGGACTATAAAGGAGGAGAAAAATATGTCTATCACACAGGAAACATTAAAAATGCATTTAAAGGATCCGGCTATCTTCTGTTGCAGAAGAGAAAAAGGACTGGTAATCAGCGCGGCAGATTTGGAAGATCCATCCTTATTCGATGATATGGTTGATGCCGGACTTCTTAAACTCAGTGATGAGGGCCTCACAATTGAGCAGGTTCTTGGAGCAACCTTATTATGTGATGTTGAGGCGTTAACACCAATAACCAAAAGTGTTTTGGATAAGGTAAATGAGATAGAGAAGGAAAGCCCGAAAAAGGCAAACGAAGTAAAGGAATTCCCCAAGGAAACAGAAAAGACAGTTACAGGAGGTAATGGAATGCTTCATATCGAGATTGGACATGCAGAGAAATTCGAAGGATTAAGTATAGATGTTCCTCTTTTCCCCGGAGCACCTGTTACTTGCGTAGAGCCGGTAACAGAAGAAAAGAAGGTAATAAGAACTCTTAAAAAGCAGCACATCAAGATTAGTGATGTGGAGATCGGAACAGAAACATCTATCAAGGACGGAAAGATCACAATTGATGGAAGCATTGTAGAAAAGGCAATCCTTGAGGATGAATTATGTAAGAGCATGAAGCTTGATGTTATTCATCCGGACGAAAGACATCAGTATACGGAAACAATTATGGATGTTTGTCCAATAGCTACCAAGGTTGAAGGTGAGCTTGGAAGCGGCATAACAAAAGTTGCCGACGGTGTGGTATTCATGCTGACCGGTGTAGATGAGGATGGTGTACAGGTGCATGAATTCGGTTCATCTGAAGGCTACCTTGATGAAAAGATGTACTTCGGACATCCCGGATGTGCTGATGAAAACGACATCATAATAAGGTGTCATGTAGTGATCCGGAGACTATCAGGCATGACAAGACCCGGCCCGTTCTCAGCACATAAGTGCCAGGATTATGTAATTCAGGCAGTTAGAAATGAGTTAAAGAAATATGAAGGAGAAATAGTAAGAGAAGAGATCTGTAAGGATGTAAGACGTCCCGGAAATCCGAGAGTTGTTCTGGTTAAGGAGATCATGGGACAGGGAGCTATGCATGATAATGTTATTTGTCCTACAGAGCCCTGCGGTATCCTGGGCGGACAGAAAAACGTAGACTGTGGAAACGTTCCGATTATTCTGACTCCTAATCAGGTTAGAGATGGTTCAATACATGCTCTCACTTGCATTGGACCCGCAACAAAGGAGATGACTCGTCATTACATCCGTGAGCCACTTGTTGAAGGTCTTGCAGCTGATTCGGAAATGGATCTGGTAGGCGTTGTATTTGTCGGATCACCTCAGGTAAATGATGAAAAGTTATGGGTATCCGAACGACTGGGATCACTACTTGAATCACTTGATATTGATGGCTGCATTATTACAACTGAGGGCTTTGGAAATAACCACATTGACTTCATCCAGCATATCGGACAGGCAGGCAAGAGAGGCATTCCGGTAGTAGGAGTTTCGTTCTGTGCATATCAGGGACAGCTTGTAGTAGGAAATGAATACGCAACTGCCATGGTAGAAGAGAACATGGATAAGGGCGGATTTGAGAACAACGTAGCCGGCTGCTCATGTGTAACAAAGGAAGTTGCCGCAAGAGCAATCCAGATGCTGAAGAATAAGATGGCAGGCGTGGAAATTGCACCGGCTCCAAAGAAGTGGAACAACGATGTGATCAACGCAAACAACAAATTACTGGGATTGCCGGAAACAGTTCTGTTAGATAACGGCACATTGCACTGAAAACAAAAATATTTGTGTAGGTAATGCTTATGAAAATCGATTATACAATCAACCCCATTTTAATGGGAGGACTGATCAAAGAGGTAAAAGAAAATACTGTTAAGGTACATCTTCATGGGAGACTTGGTGTAATAGAAGTTCCCGCCGACTACATTCTGAATAAGGATATAGAGCCGGAGGTGGGGCATGATATGCAGTTTTATTTCAGTTACATCCAGGTAAATGAGGATCCATATGACTACGATAGTTCTTCTCTTAAAAGGGATAAGGATTTTTCACCTTGTTTCATTGGAGGAACAATAACGGAAGTTAACGATACTGCGATTAAGGCCGAGATGATGGATGAAATCGGCACCGTAGCAGTACCGAGAAGATGGGCATTTACTGATTTGCCATTAACAGCAGGGCAGAACGTTGAGTTTTATTTTAGCCCCATGCGTATAGTCGGTAAAAAAGAGATACCTGCAGAATACATATAAAGGAGGAAGATATGATGAAATTAACAACATTAGAGGGTATGCAGTCAGAAATATTTGTACCTGTCACACCATCACCAGTTTTTACAGAGCTTAAGAAGCCATTAAGTGAGTGCAAGGTCGCATTTATCACGGCTGGCGGAATTCATAAGAAGAGTCAGACACCGTTTAATACATCCGGAGATTTTTCATACAGAACCATTGAATTTGATACACCATCTTCAGAGCTTATGGTTACACATGGCGGCTTTGACAATTCAGATATCAATAAAGATGTCAATGCGATGTTTCCTATCGACAGACTCCATGAGTTAGTTGAGGAAGGCTTTATCGGTTCTCTCTCAAATGAAACTTACACCTTCATGGGAGGCGGTGGAAACGTTGAGAAATTCAAAAATGAGACGGGCCCTGAAATTGCAAGAAAGCTCAAGGAGCAGGGAGTTGACATTGTCCTTTGTACCGGTGGCTGCGGAACCTGTCATAGATCTGCAACAATCGTCACAAGGTGCTGTGAAGCAGAAGGAATGAGCTGCGTTGTAATAGCAGCACTTCCTCCGATTGCAAGGCAACAGGGAGCTCCGAGAATTACAGCGCCACATGTTCCGATCGGTTCTAACGCTGGTGAGCCAAACAATAAGCCAATGCAGACGGCTATCATTAAGGAATCTCTTGAGTGGGTAAGAGATTGCCCAAGTTATAACCAGATGAAGGTTCTTCCGTATGAATACAGACATAACGTTTAATTGATCTATGAGGAAACACTATGAAACTTCCTAAGTTAAAAAAATATAGCTATCATCTTAAAACAATTGATTCTCATACAGAAGGCGAAGCTACAAGAATAATCTATGATGGTTTTCCCACATTACAAGGGAAAACCATGATGGAAAAAAAGAACTATCTCATAGAAAATTATGATTTTCTTCGTACAGCTATGATGCTGGAACCCAGAGGCCATAGGGATATGTTTGGGGCACTTCTTACTGAACCGGTTCATGAGGAAGCAGATTGTGGAGTTATATTTATGGATTCCGGAAGTTACCTTAACATGTGTGGTCATGGAAGTATAGGCACGGCTACTATGCTTGTTGAAACAGGAATGGTTCCTGTAAAAGAACCATATACGGATGTTGTCCTGGATGCTCCAAGCGGAATTATTCGTACCAGAGTACACGTTGTTGATGGGAAAGCAGTAGAAGTCAGTATCTTGAATGTTCCTTCTTTTCTGTACAAGGAAAACTTAAAGGTAAATATTGATGGATGGGGAGATATTTCTTTTGACATTTCTTTTGGAGGCTCATTTTTCGCTCTTGTAAATGCTGAAAGCATAGGATTGCCGCTAGAACTTCAGAAAATTGAGACAATAACGGATTTGGGCATGAAGCTTCGTAAAGAGATAAACAAAAAGTATGAAATAAAGCATCCGTATCTGGATATTAACACCGTTGATCTGGTCGAATTTTATGCGCACACAGCAACAAAAACAGCAGATATGAAGAACTGTGTTATTTTCGGTGATGCGCAGGCGGATCGTTCTCCTTGTGGAACGGGAACAAGCGCAAAACTCGCTGCTCTTTACCATAAAGGCGAGATGGGGGTAAAGGATACATTTGTTTACGAGAGTATTACGGGATCGACCTTCAGAGGTGAAATTGACAAGCTGGTAGAAATAAATGGCGGTACAGGGATCATTCCCAGGATTACGGGAAGTGCATGGATTACTGGTCTGAATGAATGGATCATAGATGAAACTGACCCTTTAGGCAGCGGATTCCTGCTGGGCAGCATGAGCGCCAAAAAGGAAAATATCAGAGCAAGAATAGTGAGTGCTGCATGGGAATTATTCGATGAGAAGTCATTTGAAGCAACGACGGTGGACGATATTTTACAAAGGGCAGAGGTTTCATTAGAGGAATTCAATTCATATTTCAAGTCTAAGGAAGAACTGGAGCATACTCTTGGCGATCTGTTTGATGCGAAGTACGCACAGCTTATGGTTAATATGAATCCCAAATTTTCTAATTACGATAAGCTGGTATTTCTTAATCATGAGATGTTCTCACTCATAGAAAAGCATGTTCCGCTTGATCTGACGAGCCATATTTATGTAACAGTACCGGAGGAGCGTCAGGAAATGCTCAACAAAAAGAGATTTTATTATTCGGTAATTCCGCAGATTATTTCGGAAGGACAGCACTCAGGTGAGTTTACTAAAGAAGAAAGCACGAATGACATTGCAGAGACATATGCCTCGATAGAGCGTGGCGTTATATATGACTGGTGTGTTAAACGTGGAGAAGGAAGCCTTGTTGATACAGGGCAAAAGCTTCTGATTCCATATTTAAAAAGCATTGTATCAAAATAATCAGACTAATTTAAAGGAGGAAAGGTTATGAAATTAAAGGAATTGGGATTATCTTCTTCGGATATAAAGGCAAAAGTAAGTAAATACATGATAGAAACCTATGAGAGAATGGACTTTGTCTGTGAGAAGGCCAAGGATCAGTATTTATATGACGAAAATGGAGAAAAGTATCTGGATTTTTACGCAGGCATTGCTGTTAACTCAGCTGGAAGCTGTAATGACAAGGTAGTTGAAGCAGTAGTAGACCAGGTTAAGGATGTTATGCATACATTCAACTATCCTTATACTATTCCTCAGGCACTTTTGGCCGAGAAGGTCTGCACCACAATCGGAATGGATAAGATCTTTTTCCAGAATTCCGGAACAGAGGCTAATGAAGCCATGATCAAGATGGCTCGTAAATATGGAATAGAAAAGTATGGCCCCAATAAATATCATATTGTAACAGCAAAAAATGGTTTCCATGGACGAACCTTCGGTGCAATGTCAGCAACAGGACAGCCTGGAAATGGATGTCAGGTAGGTTTTGGGCCTATGACCTATGGCTTTTCCTATGCTCCTTATAATGACCTGAAGGCCTTTAAGGATGCCTGCACAGAAAATACCATAGGAATCATGATTGAACCTGTTCAGGGTGAAGGAGGGGTTCATCCTGCTACGCAGGAGTTCATGACAGGGCTTAGAGAGTTCTGCGACGAAAAGGGAATCCTTCTCCTGATTGATGAAGTTCAGACAGGTTGGTGCAGGACAGGAAAGGTCATGAGCTATATGAATTATGGAATTAAGCCCGATATTGTATCCATGGCTAAGGCATTGGGCGGAGGTATGCCTATAGGCGCTATCTGTGCAACCGAAGAAGTGGCAAAAGCATTTTCTGCAGGATCTCACGGAACCACCTTTGGTGGACATCCCGTTTCCTGTGCGGCAGCACTTGCTGAAGTGGAAGAACTGCTTAGCAGAAACCTTGCCGATAATGCTGCAAAGATGGGTGAGTACTTCAAAGAGAAGCTCAAGACGCTGCCTCATGTTAAGGAAGTCAGAGGACAGGGGCTTCTCGTGGGTGTTGAGTTTGATGACAATGTTGGCGGCGTAGACGTTAAGCATGAATGTATCAACAGACATTTGCTTATTACTGCAATCGGAGCCCATACAATCCGTATGGTTCCTCCACTTATTATTACAGAAGAGGATTGTGATAAAGCCGTTGAGATAATCAAGGCATCAGTTGAAGCGGTAGCATAAATATTGCAATTTAATTAAGATGACTCCAATGCTTTAGTTAACTTAAAGCATTGGAGCTTTCTGCTATACATCAGGTAAGACTGCTAAAAGTATTGTAGGTGAAAAAATGATAACCGGTATCCAAAAATATTCAATTCACGATGGTAAAGGAACCAGAACAACTGTGTTTTTTAAGGGGTGTCCGCTTAGCTGCAAGTGGTGTCATAATCCTGAGACGCAGAGCTTTGACAGGCAGCTTTACTTTTATAAGGACAGATGCCTGGGGTGTAATGCTTGTCAAAAAGTATGCAAGTATCAGGCGGCTTTTGACTTAAATAAATGTATTGCCTGCGGAGAGTGCGTTGAAGCATGCAACTATAGTGCAAGGAAAATATGCGGACAAAATATAGAAATAGATGAGCTCGTGGATGAAATCATGAAGGACGAGCCGTTCTATGAATCCAGTGGAGGTGGAGTAACTTTATCAGGAGGGGAAGTATTAGCCACAAATATGGACGATTTGAAAAAGCTTATGCAGAAACTTCATAGAAATGGAATATCTATCAATATTGACACCTGTGGTTATGCGCCGTTTGACAGATTTGAAAAAGTTATTCCATATACAGATACGTTTTTGTATGACATTAAGCTGGTTGATTTAGAGGAACATATCAGATTTACAGGTGTTGATAACCGGTTGATCATCGACAATCTGATCAAACTGAGTAAGCTTAAATCTAATATCTGGATAAGACTTCCAATTATCGGAGGTGTTAATAATAATGAGGCTCATGTAAATTCTGTTGCAGAACTACTTATCGGGAACAATATTTCATACAGCAGAATAACACTGCTTCCTTATCACAACACGGGTAGCAGTAAATACGAGCTTATAGGTAATAAAAACCCTGGGAATGATTTTTATACGCCAAATGAAGAAAGCATGCAGCTACTAAAAGATAAGATGACTGAGTTGGGACTTGTTAATGTTTTTATAGGCTAGTTAGAAGGAGGAGCATTTATCATGAGTGAAAGAGGCATGAATGACAGAATCAGGAAATTGCGCAAGCAAAGCGTGGAGGCCAATGCCATAATTGACATGGAAAGAGCAAAATTCATCACAGAAACATACAAAGAAATGTATGGGAAGGTGTCTACGCCTGAGCTTAGAGCGCTGTGCCTGAAAAACTATTTTTCTAAAAAAACATTGTACATCGGAGAAGGCGAACTAATTGTTGGGGAGAAGGGTTCGCAACCACTGGCAGCTCCCACTTTCCCGGAACTGTGCTGCCATTCCTTAGAGGATTTGAAACTATTAAACGAAAGGGAATTAATCAATTTCTGCGTTAAAGAAGAGGATTTTGAATTTCAGAAAGATGAGATTATTCCGTATTGGGGAGAGCGGTGCATCAGGGAAAACATTCTGTCACATATGACTAGAGAGTGGAAGGAATGTTACGAAGCAGGTATCTTTACAGAGTTTATGGAACAGCGAGGGCCGGGACATACTGTCGGCTCAGGAAATCTTTATCAAAAAGGCTTTCTTGATTACAAAGACGAGATAATGCAGGAGCTGTCTGAGTTGGATTATATAAATGATCCGGAGGCACTTGATAAAGAAGCAGAGCTTAAGGCAATGGATATCGCCTGTGATGCCATCATGATCCTCGCTAAACGCTATTCAGAGTATGCAAGAGAGCTTGCTGGAGAGGAGACGGATCCGGAGAGAAAAGAGGAATTGTTATGTATTGCGAATAACTGCGAGGAGGTTCCAGCTCGAAGACCCAAAACATACTGGCAGGCGCTTCAGATGTATTGGTTTATACATCTTGGTGTAACAAGTGAGGTCAATCCATGGGATGCCTTTTCACCGGGAAGGCTTGACCAGCATCTTATCGGATTTTACAGGCATGACATAAAGGAAGGCATACTTGATGAAAGCAAAGCCAAGGAACTTCTTGAGTGTTTCTGGATTAAATTTAACAACCAGCCTTCTCCTCCGAAGGTGGGAACAACTTTAAAGGAAAGCAAAACCTATACGGATTTTGTCAACATCAATACCGGCGGAATTGCACCCGATGGAAGCGACGGAGTTAACGAAGTAAGCTATCTGATTCTTGATGTTATGGATGAGATGAAGCTATTGCAGCCATCTTCAAATGTACAGATAAGTAAAAAGACCCCTTTGAGATTTTTGAAAAGAGCGTGTGAAATATCAAGAAAAGGCTGGGGACAACCCGCTTTTTACAATACGGAAGCAATTATTTCAGAACTTTTAAATGCGGGCAAAACCATAGAGGATGCACGTCTTGGAGGAACCAGCGGATGTGTGGAAACAGGAGCATTTGGTAATGAGTCGTACATTTTGACCGGTTATTTTAATATTCCAAAGATATTGGAAATAACATTGTTCAATGGATATGATCACTATACCGGAAAACAGATAGGCTTATCGCTTGGATATGGGTATGACTTTGATACTTATGAAGAACTGTTTGAGGCATTCTGCAAACAGATAGACTATTTTCTGGATATCAAAATCAGGGGTAATCAGGTTATTGAGAAAATATATTCAAAGGATATGCCGGTTCCGTTTTTGTCTGTAATAACCAATGACTGCATAAAGAGAGGAAAAGACTACAATGCCGGAGGTGCCAGATACAACACGAGCTATATTCAGGGCGTTGGAATAGGCACGATAACGGATTGCTTATCCGCTATTAAATTCAATGTTTATGACAATAAGAAATTTGGCATGAAAGAGCTTATGAGTGCCTTGGAATCGGATTATGAAGGCTACGATCATATTTATAATCTTGTCTGCAATCATTCTCCAAAATACGGAAATGATGATGATGCGGCTGACGACATTATGAAATCTGTATTCGAGCACTACAGAAAAGCAGTTAACGGAAGGAAGAACATAAAAGGCGGAACATACAGAATAAATATGCTTCCTACGACCTGCCATGTTTATTTTGGTGAAGTCATGATGGCAAGTGCTAACGGCAGGCATGCCGGGAAGCCGGTGTCCGAAGGAATATCTCCTGACAAGGGAGCTGATACAAATGGACCAACAGCTGTCGTAAAATCATGCTCCAAGATGGACCACCTTTCTACCGGTGGAACGTTACTAAACCAGAAGTTCACTCCCGGCGTCGTTGCAGGGGAAGAGGGACTGATGGGAATGGCGAACCTGATAAGGACATATTTCAATATGGATGGACATCACATTCAGTTTAATGTTATTGAAAGGAAAACGCTTATTGAGGCTCAGAAGCATCCGGATGAATACAAGGATCTTATAGTCAGAGTTGCTGGTTATTCGGATCATTTCAGGAATCTGAGTAAAGCATTACAGGATGAGATTATTGAAAGAACAGAACAGACTTTATAAGGATATGACTGATTTGAAGGGAGAATTGTTATGAAACTTGGTTTTATTGGAATGGGAAATATGGCACAGGCACTTTGTGAGGGCTTCATCAAATCCGGACTTATTGAGAAAAGCGATATATCCGGCTATGC
>JAEEGL017427747.1_pt1 | contig 14789 bp, 12 predicted proteins | sample 9134231 | NCBI WGS metagenome assembly JAEEGL01 (sample SAMN16246548, study PRJNA631951) | gut metagenome | biome: gut microbiome; feature: rumen; material: fiber-attached | host: Bos | place: Iran: Karaj | collected 2018-10 | reverse complement strand
GGTAGTGCACCTGACTTTTAATCAGGGGGTCGTGGGTTCGAATCCCGCAGGGTCCACCAAGTCGGTGTCGTAGAAAGGGATTCCTTCGAAAGCACAACACTTTTAATGTTGGTACGCGGGTTCAAGTCCCGTTCAGCCGTTAAGGCTGATAGCTTACCTGGTCAAAAGGCCCTTCCGATTGTTACCCGGCTTTTAACACATCAGTATTATGAAGTACAACGAAATCCTCAAGGAAGAGAACCAGGTTCTCAACCATGAAGGCTCCAAAGCCTTCCGGATGACTCCGGAGATGGAGCTGTACACAGCTGCCGTCACCTCTGCGCTGTCGGGAAAATTCTACGAGTCCCCCAAGGCATTCATAGAGAGGATTTCCACGCTCGTCGGGCAGGTTGACCCGATGTTCGTTGCGCAGCTGGCGGTGTATACCCGCACCGTGATGAATCTCCGAAGCATTCCCCTGCTCCTGCTGGTGGAACTTGCAAAGGTTCATAGCGGTGACGACATTGTCTCACGTGCCGTAGGCAAGACCGTGCTTCGTGCAGACGAGATCACTGAACTCCTGATGTGTTATCAGTGGCGTAATCCTACCGCAGGAATCAAGAAGCTGGGCAAACTGTCCCGTCAGATCCAGAACGGCCTGAAAGAGGCGTTCAACCGCTTCGATGAGTACCAGTTCGCCAAGTACAACCGAGACTCCGAAGTAAAACTGAAGGATGCACTCTTCCTGGTACACCCCAAGGCGAAGGACGCCGCTCAGCAGGAACTCTTTGACAAGATCGTCGCGGGCACCCTGCAGATCCCCTACACCTGGGAGACCCGGTTGTCCGCCCTCGGTCAGGAGAAGTTCGACTCTCCGGAGGCGAAGAAGGCGGCAGTCAAGTCCCTGTGGGAGGAACTTCTGGACTCCGGCAAACTGGGCTATATGGCCCTGCTCCGCAACCTCAGGAACATCCTTCAGGCAGAGGTGTCGCCCGGACACGTCGAACGTCTCTGCGCGCGCATTTCGGATCACGAGCAGGTGGCAAAGTCCAAGCAGCTTCCGTTCCGGTTCCTGTCGGCTTACAGGGAGGTTATAAATATTGTGTCACCTCATACCGGGATTGTCCTCGAAGCACTTGAAGCGGCTGCACTTGTGTCCGCGCAAAACATTGAAGGTTTTGACATCAATACCCGCGTACTGCTGGCCAGCGACCTTTCGGGTTCGATGTTCGTACCGGTAAGTCCGAAAAGTTCAATTTTGAATGCCGACATTGGAGTTCTGCTTTCTTCTATGTTGAGATCAAGATGCCAGTCTATTATAGTAGGTGCTTTCGGTGACAAGTGGATGGTTGTGAATGCTCCAATCAAGCCCATTCTGGCCAACACTTGCGACCTGAGAAAATACGCCAATATTGTAGGGTGCTCGACAAACGGTTACAAGGTCATCGACTGGCTCATTGAAAACAATATCCGCGTGGATAAAGTGATGTTTTTCACCGACTGCCAGATGTGGGACAGCGAGCACCGGCGCGGTTGGTTCCGCAGCGAGAAGTTCGTCAGTGAATCCTGGCACAAGTACAAGGCCATGAATCCGAAGGCTAAGCTTTACCTCTTCGACCTGGCTGGTTACGGACAGTCCCCTCTCAACCTCGTGGAGCCGGACGTTTACCTGATCGCCGGATGGAGCGAAAAGGTCTTCGATGTGCTAAAAGCCGTCGATGCTGGTGAGGATGCCCTCTCCGAGATTCGCAAGATAGTTCTTTGACAACAAAGCATAATGCCGTAGAAAACAGATACTTCGTCCTCCATCGTTGTTGTGGCTGCGACTCAAAAAAAATGGCCATATGTGGGGAAAACTGGATGCCCCGCGGCTGTTTTCGTCCGTTGCTTATGCTTTTATAGTGGGGTGGTGTAGTGGTCAACACACGGGTCTCATAAACCCGGGATCGGCGGTTCGACTCCGCCCCCCGCAACAAATTGGCTGCCGTAGTGAAGGGTTACTTCGTCTCATAAACCGGGAAAGGTGCCGGCGAAACATCCGGATTACCACCGTTGGCTATGCCATAAGTCTCTTTGCGACTGTCGCGCCAATCTTTTCATTCCCGAGAGAAATCTTTGCAAGCCTTGCAGAGATTTCTCAGGATGAAAGACAAGTCCTACCTTCACATCGGAATCCCCTCCCCGAACTCGAAAATAATTGTATATTTGCACCCGCAAAACCGAAAGGATATGACACTGACATTCATCTCATGCATATGCAAGTGGACCCCAAAGGGCCTCACCAGCTGTGTCATGTCCGAACGCAAATATCGTCATCAAACGCGAATTAGCAGTTTCATGCTCAATCGCAGCTAAACAGCACCGGTAGTCCTGCCGGCCTCAGGACAAAACCCCATTATTTACAACCGCGCGAAATGCGCACAAAAATGCCTCACAGGCATATCCATACCATGGACAATCTAGTACTTGATGACGATACCAAGGCTCTTGTCCTCGCGGTCAAAGACCTTCTGAAGGATCTCAGGGCGCGGGGACTGAATGACGACCAGATTGACACCCTCGTAAAAAGGGACGGTCCGGGACGGCTCGTCCTGGAGAGGAACGGTATACTTACCCTGCCCGACTACGGCGGAGTCAAGATCTACCTCAACCCGATAGAAAGGACCCTCTACACCCTTCTCCTGAGGCATGACAAAGGTATCTCCCCCGAAGACATATGGATGTACTACGATGAGCTCTGCGACATATACAAGTCACAGACGGTCTATGACAATCCCGACCAGATCGAGGCGGCCGTGGACGCCCTCTGCGACGACGGAAGGGCGACCCTGCAGACCAACATCTCGAGGATCAAGAGGAAGCTGGTCGAGAAGGTCGGAAAGATCGCAGCGGACCAATATGCCATCGTCAGGGGCAGGGACAACGTTTACAGGATCGCAGTCCCCAGGGATCTGGTAACGATGCCCGAATAGGAAGCCATGCAAGTCTTGCAGAGATTATCTGCACTTGCAGGCTTCCCGTACCTTTGCATTTCAAACCAATGGAGATGCAACTGCCCCAATATATCATAGATCTCGTCGGGACCCTCTACGATGAAGGCCAGGACGATGAAACCATATGTTTTGCCGCGATCCGGGCATGGCTGGAAGAAAAAAGCCCTAATGTCAATCATCAGGGCTATCTCAAACGATGAGTATGCCAAGCAATTACAAGCATCGGAATCTTCCTCATCGATTGCCACCTGTCCTCCACACATTCCTTCTCAGCTGGCAGTGAACCTGTGGACGCAGCGGGGGTCATCGTGTCCCTGCAACGGGAATGCACTCACCAGCGACAAAGGTACGATGGATCATTTATGCCGGCAAATCCCTGCAAGGCTTGCAGGGATCTCGCGGGACGATGCGTGCCAGAAGGTCTCTGTTTGTCACAAATAGGAATCAAACAATAACATAAAAAAGACCCGATACATTCCGGACTTAGTGCGCCTATTGGCGTGGGCCCCATTGCATCAGGTCATAAATCTGTAACAGATATCGAGTTATTGGCCGGTCAACCTGGGCAAGCCGGAGCAAACCCCCACAACTCCAATAACTCGATTACTTCGACAAAGTTACTGAAAGGAGTAGAGAAGTCCTACACTCCTGGCAAATAAAGGCACTTGCTTCCGCAATACCGGGAGACGGATCTCCTTTCAAAGTCACGGTCGTTACAAGTGCCGTTATGCAAATAAGGATGTTGCCCGAAGTGTGATGCTTGTAAAAAGGCCCCACACTATACGTCCGAAACGTCCGAGGCTTCATCCCGACATAAATATCGTTCCCAAAAGAAGCCCAAATAAGTGCTCTCCGGAGCAATCCCTTAGACTACACTCATTTGGACTTAATAAAGTCAAGCAAGGTTCCAGATGCCCGCTCGAAGAAACGTCCCCTGGACTCTACGTCTAAACCTACATACGGGCCCGACGGCAGCGCTGTAAGAACCGTTATCCCTGACAATGACATCGCAAATATATCAAAAAATGCTGTGCACGGCAACTGCATCTGCGACAAAGGTAGAAAGCATATGCAGAGTGCTGAAATCCCTGCAAGGCTTGCAGATATTACACGGGACGAAGCGGCATATATACCTTTGTCCTCTAAAAGCGTGAAAGCATAAGCAAATGTTCCAGTGAGTCGTCCCCACAGGAATTGAATCTGTCAAGATGTAGTAGTGTCCGGGCAGGCCGGAGCAACATGAAGCGTCGGGATTCCTTTCACTGATGGGCGACTCCGTTTGCTTGAAAAAGCACAACAGATAACATTCCTTCAAGGATTTGTAAAGGGGAAACGCTTTATAAGTATTACGACTCTCTCCTCTCCGCACAAAAGTGGCTCTCAGGTATCTGGGAGTCCTTTTTTGTGCAATTTCATCGCACAGTTGTCGCACCAAAATGCACCGAGCCTATCAATATGGAGGGCTCGTTTAGAGAATAGACATTTATCTATCAAGAGAAGTCTTTCCCAAATTTCAAAGCAAATAGCAATTGTTACACTCATTTTCGTAACTTTGTAATCGCTCACATAAACCGCAAACACTTTCAAAAGACTTGCTTAATGGAACACTCTGGAGGCTCTTACGAATATCGTTTTGATAAAGAACGAATGGTACAGTTTCTTAGGAGTATAGGGAAAGAGGATCTTCTCAAGTATGGCTATGTCTTGGGTTGGCATTCATCGCCTCGTTGTGTTCAGAAGGGAGATGAAATTTATTCAGTTCAGGTGGGCATTAAATCCATAAAACAGGACTATGCAGAATATCCTATTTTAGCAGAACACCCTGGTTATGCTTTTACAGAGCCATCTGGAGCATATAGAGGTTTTAAGAATGCCCAAGATAAAGATTTAGTTGTTACCATAATTGATGATCCATACAAAGTTGCAGACACTTATCCTATAGAGTGTGTTATCACACAAGATGATTTTGATAATTCTATCTGGGTCAAATGGACTGCCATATGTGGTAAGACTAAGACATCCTTTCAAGTCGGTGCTTTCAAAATAAGAGTCTTACTGATTTGCGGTCAACCCACATTGCGAGTAGAGTATGAAAAATCTGGACGGCAATTTTGTCGGGGTGACAGATTTGAATTATTCTTTGCAAGTGGCATGGTAATAAGTTTGGTCTTAAAAGAGAACCCTTCTAAGTCTTTCCAAAGGAATGTAGAGTTTTACCTTCCATTAACTGAAAGTGACTTTGTTGTTTTCCAGAATGATCTTTTAGTTAAAACTAGATTATTGAAACCTAAGAATACTGATCAAAGAATCGTTAGTGAAAACAGTAGCTATTGCAATCAGGAAATATCTCAAATCCTTTTTAATCGGTATATAAACACATTCTGGGATTCTATTAGTACCGCTGGTTTTTCTTGGGAGCACGTGACTGATGCGGATACTGCTAACACGGCGTTTCCACAAGACCCTTGCTATGTCTATCTTATGATAGATACCGCCAACGGATACTATAAGATTGGTATATCTAATCATCCAGAGTATCGAGAGGGAACTTTGCAGAGCGAAAAACCTACTATCGAACTTGTTTGTGCAAGACAGTATCCTTCTAGAACAATCGCTTCTGCTATTGAATCCGCCCTACATATAGCCTTTGGAGAAAAGAGGCTCAGGGGTGAATGGTTTGAATTAAATGAGAATGATGTCAATGATATAATACAAACACTAAAATAAAAGCTATTATGGAAAGGGAAACTATCATCGCTAAAAGGATCGAGGCAATTATCGGCATAGTAATGTTGCTTCCAACCATTATTGGGATTATCTCCTTCTTTGTCTCCTTTTCTTCCGGAGGGTTTGACCTTGAGGATTTGAGGGTTTACGGCTGCTGGGATTGGCATTCAACAGATGGAGGTGCATCCGCGTCGCCAGCTCCGGTATTCCTAGGATTGCTTGCAATAGCCTCTGCTCTCATCCTAAAAGATTCTCTTAAGTATTTGTTCGTACAATTACCTCCAAAGAAATAGCGGCCTTTTTCTACCGAACATCGTCGCCATCAGGCAGTCCTTCTCAAATAGACTCGTACGATAAAAGGCCGTTTTCATCGCACCAATACGAAAAGAACGGCTCGTTTCGATAAGAATCGCAATCAAGGGGTCTCTATCAAACGATGCACAAGCGCCACAAGGTCAATTATTTGACTGGTTTCGACAAGAAACGAGTGGATTCGCAATATGCGGCGAAATATATGACTTTACTCTCGTCCTCTCCGACAAAATTCCTCACAGAGCGTTCTGTAAGGAATTTTTCGTTTCTAGTGTGACAAAAAATGTGTCAAAATCGGTTTTTTGAGGCCCCTTAACAGGTGTGAAGAGATTTGCACATGTTGGAACAGATTAAAGGGAAAAAGGGCAGAGGGATTTATCCGTTTCCAAGAGAGAACAACACCTTTCTTACTCGAAAAAACAATTAGGCCTCCGAGGATTGAATTAATTTGCCGACGATCTCTTCTGCGAAATGCTTGTCTGTATGATGGCCGACCAGGAAGTTATAAAAAGCTTTTTGGTCTTTGTGGAGTTCGCCTGTCCTAATAATATAGGGATGATTTACGCTATATAAAGTAGAAAGATTTCCGCCTATTATACTCTGAAGCGCACGCTTGATATCAGCCTTTGAATTCGTGTCGCGGGTAAAGATGACAATATCAGTTTTAGCAAGATTATCACTGCTTGCCTGATGTGTAAAAAATTGTTCAAAGTATTGCCGGTCATTTTCTCCTAAAGAATGGCCAAATATGACGACCTCATCAGTGTTCTTTAAAGCAGATACAATATCTGGCGGAGTAAATGAATCGTCCATCACCTTCTGTAGGAAGTCATACTCAGGAACCATATAAGTACCATCCCTCGTGCCTACGATAATCTTGTCATCTTCACAACTTCCGTGCATGTAGTGAACAGGAATGTCATCTATACTATTTCCAAGGAATTGAATACGAGTATAATTGAACGTATAGACGCTTATTGTGTTCCCCGCTTCAACGCATTTGGTCATGGCAAGAAGAAGGTGATATGCCACCGAGAGACTTTCCGGGATAGGTTTCTCTATGGATTTGAGATAATTGCAGAGACCTTCTTTAATAAGCCCTAGCGCCTTTCGGTCTCGCCAAATGGGGGACTTTAGAGCGTCTTCTCGATAGTGCTCTAACATTCTCGGCAAAGGATCTTGACGATAAAGGAGTACGCCCTTGTCTACCAACGATTGCATTAACTCTACTTTATCACTGTACCAGCCACACGCAAAGCCGTAAGATGAAAAATCTTTGAGAAAATCTTTTTCTTCACCAGTGATGATATCCGCGCCTCTAGTCGGATCAGAAAGGCTCTTGTAGTAGTTTAGAAGCTCGTTCTCAAGGTCATACCACTTAACCGCCTCCAAATTGTTCGGCCATTGTTGGTTTAAGTGGTAAATAAGTGGCGCGGGATAATCCTTAGGACAATATTCGGACTCCCAAAAGTCTTTGTAAGACGTTTTGAGACCAAGATCAAGGTCAAAACCATTGCCGAGGATGAGAACTATCTTGCGAATCTCTGCCATAATCAACCTAGAAAGGTAATAGACGAAATATTGACCAAACTTTGGTATTCTCGAATTGGTAAATACGTCAAACTATATAAGTCCTATATCATTCACAAAGAGCATAGGTCATTGCTATTCATCGACAGGACCATCAGTATCGGTAGCCCATTCGGGAGGAATGATGTTGGTATACTTAACGATCTGAGGTACTCCCGCATTTGAATCTATCAAGCCTCCTGATAATTCAAAAAACCGTTGCTTAAGACGTGGATGGATGTCTTCCGTAATATCGAGATTCAGGTATACCTTTCCTCCGGGTTCTGGGTAACCTGTCTCCAACAATTCATCTTTTGTAACCACTTCGGAATCACCTGTAAGGCCATAAACGATATTAGACTTTTCTTCCCCCTTAGCATAAAGTACCAGATACTTAGCGTGGGTAAAGTCATTGTTCAAGTTGACGGCACCACGACGGTCTTTGTCTAGGCGAAGGTTGTACTTCATCGTTCGCTTGATCCATTCCAGGTGTTCAGTACTCTTATAGCAAGCGAAGATAACGTTATCTCCCTCGTCCTCATACGAATAATACAGGCCTTTCTGCGGGATGGAATAGTCCAACTGCTGATGGATGGACTCCTCGATCAAGATGCGGTGCAAGAAGTTCTTGAGCAGCAAGCCACTGGTCTCCTTGGGAAGCAGGGGGAATGCACCGATGTTCACAAACTCGATGGACTTGAGGTAATATGGAAGATGGTCATAATCTGCCATGTCAATCAAACTGGCATACTTCTCTTCATCTAAACGTCCGGGGAACAGAATGTAGCCGCCGACGACTTCCTTTGCGTAAGAATTATGATCGCTGCGCTTATAGTAGATGGAATCGCGATAGCGGTGCATCTGGTTGAGAGTATCTTCTACCGGATAATCCTTCGCCTCAATTTCCCGATCATCATCTACACCCTGAACACGATACTTGGCATCAAATAGGTATGTGAGGGTGATATCATCCTTCTTGTGGATGTGCATGACAATATCCGGTTTCTGAGTAACCGTCAGGGACTGAGTGCCGGTATTACGCACGCGGCTCTCAAACTCATATTGGTAACCTATTTCTATTCGGTCTCTATTCTGTTTATTAGTGTACGTAGTGCTGCCGGTGAGATCTCCGCCTCTGAAGGGATCAAAGGCCTTTGACATATCCTCCTGGATAAACTCACGATCAGCAGGGTTATGTCTATCAAGTCCCAGCGTTTCCTCAACCATCCGTTTGACTTCCAAGAAACACCAGAGTTCATACAGTTTCCACACAGGCTGAACTCCAATGGCATTGTCTCCATCGATGAGAGCCAGTCCATTCTGGAGCATTATCCAGTAGCGGTAGACTTGAGCATAGCCACTACGCTGCTGTAGGACCAGACTTTCCTGTTTGAATCCCTCAAAGCGTCCGATAGAACTGAAGAAGGAATTACGTCGTAGAATCTCCAGCTGCTTTCCGTATTCGTCCAAAGCGTCTAGTTCGCTTTGGGAGACATTGTCTCTCTGAATCCGGCGCATAACGGAACGCAATCTTTCCGCTATACGACCTATTGTGTACTTAGCAAAACGGTTTTCCCGGGTATTCAGCGTAGAATCTGTTTGCTCCGTGCGATAATACTTTCTGGCCGCATTTTCTTCATCTTTGGCTCGGTCATTTCCATATTGCTCGGCCAAAGGATTGGTCCAACGCTTAATCCTGTCCGGTTTCTTGTACTCCACCACAGACACATCCTTATTGTGCGGAGCATGCAAGATGTAGCGTACTGCAACGATGTATTTCTCGATAATCTGTTTAAAGATGGAGAGCCAGATAAGGTCATTGTTGGCATCCTTCCCTAAAGAGTATTCCCTGACCGTCAAAGTCAAATAACGAAAGACCAGGTCATCATATTCAGCCTTGATATCCTGAATGATGGTGTTGAGGTCCTGCTTGGTATCCAACTTCGGAGAAACCACGTCAAAACCGAACTCGGCGTTTCTTACATGGCCTTCTGAATCTTCATACTGCAGAGTCAAGTCGAAACGACCTGGCTCATTAAGGAAATGAAGCGTACTGACCAAAGTCCCACCGTCATTCTCCGGGAAGAAGTTGAACATCGCCTCAACATCCTTATCTGGATGCATTACCTTCGGAACGTTCCCCTGGGCCAGATTGGTAAAGTGGATTGAAAAAGCGTAATCGTTGGTTTCAAAAAAGACAGGTCGCATTTGCCCCCAGGACTCTGTCGGGATAGCCTCCGAGAGTTGCCCGGAAAGATAGTCATAAAGCCGCAAAAGACCTGACGGATCTGCGTGGTACTTGGTATATGAATCCGGTCCCTCGACACGAACCTGGAACTTTAACCACGCGCCTACAATGTCCGTAGTTGAAACACGGATTGTATAGTCGCTATGTATGTACTCCAGTACGACCATCGTCAGAATCAGAAGAAGTTGGCGAAATACGTATTAGTCAAACGTTTATCCATTTCTTTGAGTTTGGCGACGACTTCATCATATATGTCATAATTTGATATGTCGTTGAAGTCGGATTCCAAAAGGCCAATCAATTTTGCAAACACGGTCCCTTCTGTGTCGGAGAGCAGTTTGTCGTCTCCCTGTACACGAGGAAGTATTTTTTCCAGGAGAATGATGAGTGAGGCTTCTTTGATGATGTAGTCAATATCATCTTCATCTTCTGATGAATTGAGAATCATATTGGCCACATAAAGAATCAATTCGTTCTGGACACGATAACTGACACGGAAAGGAGTGTCTTTTAGTATTAGATTAATCTTTTTAAGTATCGCAGGGACAGATTTCTGGATCGTGGAAGCATAAGGAGCAATAACGTCATCTTCGAGAGCCTCCGACGCCTTGACGAACAATGGCTTAAAGGCACTAAAAGGAATAGGCTCCTCACGATACTTTAGAGCATTGATATTCTCATCTGAGAACATATCTTCTAAAGCTCCTCCGTTCATCTCAATCGTAAAAGCGCGATCAATAACTTTTCGGCTAAACTGGTGAGTAGTATCATCCATATTCACAGTGCCGATGATAAAGAGGTTTTCTGGGAGGGAAAGACCGTTCTCTTGAATATACTCTACTACCTCTTTATCCAAAGGGGAATACTCATCCGAAAGTTTATATGACTCGAAAGATTCCTTTGTTAGGAGCATTGCAGACTCTATATGATCATCAACGACAGTCCTGGTTTCAAGGACCGAAAGGTACTCTGCAAAGTATTGCTCAACCGGCGCCAAGTTCATTTCATCAAGGCAAACGAAGAACGGATAATCTGGATTCTGCGTAGCCTTATAAGCAAAACGGAGGAAATCCGTAACGTGATATAACCCCGTCAAATTGCTATAGTAACCTAATAGTTCAGAGGAGTCGTGCCAATTGGGTTTGACTTCAATCAAACAATAATTGCCAGGGGTAGTAGGTGTAGATTCCAATTCATCCTTAGGACAGGTCATAAATGCCAGTTCTTTTACCTTCTGGCTCTTACCTGTTCCGGAGATACCGGCCAGCAGAAGGAAGGGTTTTGTCTTTAGAGCTTCGATATAATTATCCATATCTTCTGGGGTATTCAATTCAACTTTAGGATTTGGTAATGAAACAAGACTCCTGTTTCCAAGCAACTGCTTTATGTAATAGATGAAAAACTCGGGTCTGAAGATACAACAGTTGGGCGTCTGATAATAGCCTATAATTTTGGCCTTTTGGAGGAAAGGTGTACGAGCTCCTCTAAGGCTTGGATTTGTTGTAAAATCGTAGTTCCTATAGTCATATGCAACTAATAGTGCGTCGCTAACTCTGTCGTTTAATTCTTTAATATAAGCGCCTAATATGATATTCTCCCATCCTGCTTCATCACTCGGTATATACGACTTTCCGATTTGCATTTTAAATTCATCCTTCGCTCGATCTTCATCTCTTACTGAGGATAAGAAAATATTCAGAGAATAATTATCATCCTGGCAGTGTGCTTTTACCTTGAAATGAGATCCACCAACTTGCTCAAGACTGTCTACCGTCCAGTGGCACGCAGCGAAGATGCCACGAATAAAATCACCCTTATACGATGCTGTTGCAGGGATTATAATCGTTTTCGTCTCGATAATAGACGCGTCGTGATTAACCTGAAAATGTGTTGCAGACATAAGACTATATGTATTTAAGTATTTCCTTTGCTATGACGTATGCCAAAGTGGCCGGGACTGCGTTACCGACTTGTCTCCACTGGTCTTTTTGATCTCCTGTAAGGACATAGTCATCGTCAAAAGTTTGGATTCTTTTGATTTCTGCTATTCTTAGGAAACGATTTCTCCAATGGAACGGGCCTTGGTTATTTGACTGGCTTGCTTGAATAGTCCAAGAAGGCCTGTCTGGAGAAAGTTTAAGTAAAAACGTCCAGTAGCGTGACTTCCATTTAAAGATTGGATTTGGATAACCTCTTTTCTCAGTAAAATAAAGGTAATTGTCTCCAGGAGGAACAAGCTTCAACAACTCATAATCTTTTGAGCCAGGTTTTTGACGCCTCTCTTCTTCGGTTATATTATCCATATCACCTATCACTTCGCCGCATGTTACCCAAGTTCTCTTACCGCCTTCGCCATTCTCGGAATGTGTCTCTTCGGGAAAAGAGAATCTCCCTAAATCCTTTCGAACGCCCACACAAATAAAGCGTTTCCGGGTCTGGGGGACGCCATAATTGGCGGCATTAACGACGCGATATGTAATATTATAGCCGAGAGCCTCCGATTTCTCCTTTACAAACGACATCGCTTCCTCATGAGTTTTGAACATAAAACCGTCCACGTTCTCAAACATGAAAACTTTAGGAGCAATCTCTTCGATAGCACGGAAATACTCAGGGACAGCAAAGCCGGCCTTCTTGTCCTGAAAACCATTCTCTTTATCAACAAGATAATGCCTAGTCTGACTATATGGAGGACACGGAGGACCTCCAATTACCACATCAGCTTTCCCATTTAAATGCCGAAAATCGAGTTTTCTAACATCCTCACAAACAACCTCATCGGCGATTTGATTCGCAATCAATGTATTGCATGCAACGGGCCAATTGTCAGTGGCATAAATAGTCCGATAACCGGCTTTCTCAAAGCCAAGATCTAATCCCCCACATCCGGAGAAAAGGCTAACGACCTTCGGTTTTTCTATATGTTCTTTACGAGGCATTCTATCATCTGTTTCCCGAGAATACACGGCACTGCATTCCCAACTTGTTTATGAATTACTCTAGGACTTCCCAGTATCTGATAATCTGTCGGGAATGTCTGTATCGCTGCTATCTCTTCTGAACGAAGTCTGCGGTTGTTCCAATGAAAAGGACCTTCCCAGTGACCTGGAGATGAAATGATTGTCCACGAAGTTTGTAACGGGTGCAACTTTAAAAGGAAAGTCCAATATCGAGTACCTGCAGTGAAATACGGTTCAGTATACCCGCGACGCGAACTCAAACTAATATAATTCGTTCCTGGAGGAACTAATGGAATATGCTGAAAGTAACGCCCTTCTACGGAGTCAAGTTCCGTAGCATATTTGTCATTGTCATATACTCCAATCCAATCGATGACTCTTTCGTATCGACGTAAATTAGTATTTGAAGGGTCTTCGCTACAGGTCGGTGTTGGTAGTTCTTTTATCTTTTTCTTTGACGCTATAACGAATACTCGCTTGCGGCGCTGAGGAACACCGTAATCTGCCGCATTCACTCTTTGAATGACATACTTATATCCCATAGTATCCAAGACTTCTTGCAAATCGTAGATAGCTTGAATATTACTTGGATGCAAAATACTCTCAACATTTTCAAGAATAAATCCGTCAGGGCGTATCTCATCAATAATGTTAAGATAGCTGCCAATCATATTGCGAGGATCATCTGGCCCCAATCGCTGAGCCAGAGTTTTCCAATATCCCGCTTTAGAAAAAGGCTGACATGGCGGACCGCCAACAAGAATCAATTTTTCAGGATTGTTCTGTTTGATAATACTCGAATAGTCCTTTCCTTTGACATCCCTAATATCAGCACACTGATGCTTGGTATGGGCAAAGAATTTATTGTGTGACAAAGTGTTAACGGCATCTTTGTCAAAATCTAAACTTGTGAGAATCTTGACGCCGGCCATCTGTGCGCCAATATCGAGTCCACCACAACCGGAGAAAAAAGATAGAGCTTGAACTTTAGAATCAAGTACACTCTCCAGGTAAGGCGCGCAAGTGTAATTCTTGTTCTCGTACTCTATAGAAATGTATTCACTTCCAATCTTGCACCCTTCAAAAGAAGCAAGTAATTCTTCCTTTTGTGATGAAAGAATAGGATCAAAAATCGAACGTTTGATACGATAAATCATAGAATTAAAACTATTCAACTCTCGAAGACCTTAACAGCTCTCCGACTTCAACATCGAGCACCCGAGCAATTTCAAGCAAAGTTTCAATACCCGGTTGGCAGGTATTGGTACACCATTTTGAAACCGTAGCCGGATCTCTACCTAATTGTTCAGCAAGCCACTTATTCGTCCTGTTCTTCTCAACCAGAACGACTTTAATACGGTTGATGCCCTCTTTCATTTGGTTATATGAGTTGTGTAATGTGCAAATTTAATGAAATATTGGGAAATAAGGCCGCACCATTGTTCAAAAAACACTCAAAAGAAACGGACAAATGTTTTGTTTATGTAAACGCAACAGACGCCGTTTTCCATTGGAGAACGGCGTCTTGCGGATTAAGGATTAGATTCATCTACGTAAACTTCGCCTTCGCCCAAAAATAGACCACTACGCCAACCACAACAACAAGAGTTCGAATACTACAAGCGCCACCGCCAGGGCCTTGGAGGAGAGCCAGAGACCTTGCCCGGCCGCAATGCTCTTCAAGTCTTTTTTGTATTGGGAGAAGAGTTCCTTATGCCCCAGCTTGTATTCCTCTAGGGCCAGTTTCTGATCGGAAATGAGTTCGCGATGAAGGTCATTGACCGTCAGAACGGACTTGTCATCAAGCTGAACCATATACTTCGTCTCATTTATCCTCTCAAGAGCAAGGTCTATTCGATCCAAGGTCCACTTGATCTTCCAGGACGCTTCTTTCTTTTAGGTCTGGAACGGCAGGGTTGATACGTACACCCGTCCTGGAAGAAAGGATGGTATCAGCCAAGTAAGGGGGCAAAAAAACTCCCAATCTTCATTTAGTTTGGG
>JAEEGL015909525.1_pt1 | contig 14789 bp, 13 predicted proteins | sample 9134231 | NCBI WGS metagenome assembly JAEEGL01 (sample SAMN16246548, study PRJNA631951) | gut metagenome | biome: gut microbiome; feature: rumen; material: fiber-attached | host: Bos | place: Iran: Karaj | collected 2018-10 | reverse complement strand
ACTGTCTGGCTGATGCTGCTGCTCGGCCTTCTGTGTCTTGCGGGCTGCGCCCGGCGTTCCGGCTCCGTCACCCCGGCGGATCTGGCCACCGCGACGCCCTATGTTCCCCCAACGATGGAGGGCGCCGACGATGTCAGCGGCGATTACCTTTCACAGCTATGCTCCTATCCCTGGCTGGATACCTATACCATGCAGTATTATGTGCTTTCAGAGGATGGTACTTTTTCGTATTATCAGGATGAGGACCTGACGACCAGGCTCAGCGAGGGGAACTGGAAGCTTTTGAAAAACAGCGCCGGTCAGCTTGACCTGCATATGGAGGTTTCCGGCAGCGAGGCCTTCGACCTCTACGAACTGGAGCTTTACGAACAGAGCATTTACGCAAAGGGTCCGGGTGATTTCAGCTATATCTGGCTGCTTTGCGACCCGGAGGAATGACAGAAAACGATGCGCAGCCGGAATGAACCGGCTGCGCATTTCCTTGCCTCCCTCAGGCTGCTTTTGGCAGCTTTTCCAGGGGCTTCTGAAGCAGGAAGCAGATGACCACAGCCAGGAGCAGGTTCACGGCCATGTAGCTTCCGTTGTAGACGATGGAATACAGGACGGGATTGGAGTAGGTGGTACCGGCAAAGGCCTCCGGCTCCAGAATCTTGTAGATGGTTACGCCGCTGATGAAGTGGATGACAAAGCGGCAGAGACTGCCCACAACGGCCCCCACGGGAAGCCCCCTCTTCAGCTTCCGCACAAGCCCGCCCAGTCCCACGGCGCCGTAGGCCACGGAGTAGTCCAGCAGGATGGACTGCCAGCCCCAGGCGAAGCCGCCGGCAAAGAAGCACTTGATGGTGCCGAAGATGAGACCGGCCGCCACGCCCCAGCCGGCACCCCGGCGCCAGGCGTAGATCAGCAGCGGTACCATAACGATGTCGACGGAGCCGCCCTCCGGCCAGATCTTGAACTTCAGGAAGCTGAGGGCGTAGGCCATGGCGATGCATACGGCGCCCTCCACCACGGTCAGCAGTTTTTGGTGTTCTTTCATACTTGGCCTCCAAAAAATGAAATGCGCCCGGACATACGGGCGCAGTCATAGCCATAGAGCCAAATTCCTACGCCGGCATTATCCGGATCAGGTTCCAGGGTTCGGAGCAGAGCTCCGTCTCAGCCGCAAGCAGCACCCCTTTGAAATTACCCGGATTGTATACCAAGCGTCGCCGCTTGTCAAGCCGGGAGGCGATTATTCCATTCACACAGGGAGGACATCATGAGCAGTATTCAGGAACGGCTGGCGCTTCTGCGCCGGGAGATGCAGACGCGGAACATCGATATCTACATCGTGCCCACGGCGGACTACCACGGCTCGGAATACGTGGGGGAATACTTCAAGGCCCGGCAGTACATCACGGGCTTTACCGGCTCCGCCGGAACGGCGGTGATCACGCCGGAGCGGGCGGACCTCTGGACCGACGCCCGCTATTTCCTACAGGCGGAAGCGCAGCTGGCGGGCAGCGGCGTCACCCTGCGGAAGATGGGGGAGGAGGGCGTTCCCACTCTGTCGGAATACCTGGTCCAGGTTTTCCCGCAGGGCGGCTGCCTGGGCTTTGACGGAAGGACCGTCAGCGCTGCCCAGGGCCGCGACTTTCAGAAGCTGGCGGAGGAAAAGGGCGGAAGCCTCCTCACCTCCGAGGACCTGGTAGGGCGCATCTGGCTGGATCGGCCCTCTTTGCCGGAGGGGAAGGCCTGGTTGTTCGGCCCGGAGTACGCCGGAAAAAGCACCCCGGACAAGCTGCGGGAGATACGGGAGGCCATGGCCGCCGCGGGGGCTTCGAGGCATGTTCTCACTTCTCTCTATGACATTGCCTGGATCCTGAATCTTCGGGGCAGCGATATCGAATCGGTTCCCGTCATCCTCTCCTATCTGGCGGTGACAGCGGAGGACTGCCTCTGGTTTGTGCGGGAGGAGGTGCTTACGGATGAGCTGCGGGCCTATCTTCGGGACTGCGGCGTGGAGACCGGCCCCTACGACGGCATCTATAATTATGTCGGTTCCATCCCGGCGGGGGAAAAGCTGTTGGTGGACCTGGGCACGGTGAACTGGCGCCTCTGCAGCAGCCTTCCCGCAGGGGTCGTCGTCCGGGACCAGGCAAATCCCAGCACACAGATGCGGGCGATCAAGAACGAGACGGAGATTGCCTGCACCCGGGAGGCCCATCTGAAGGATGCGGAAGTCATGTGCCGCTTCCTGTACTGGCTGAAAAAGAACGTGGGGAAGCTTCCCATGACGGAGATCTCCGTCTCGGAAACCCTGGCGAAGCTGGCCTCCGGGCAGCCTGGCTTTCTGGAGCTTAGCTTCGGCACCATCTGCGGCTACGGGGAACACGGCGCCATCATCCACTACGGCGCCACGGAGGAGAGCAACGTGCCTCTGCGCCCGGAGGGGCTGCTGCTGCTGGATTCCGGACGGCATTACCTGGAGGGGACCACCGATATCACCCGCACCGTTGCCCTGGGGCCGGTGACGGAGGAGATGCGCCGGGACTTTACCAGGGTGGCCCGGGCCAACCTCAACCTGATGTACGCCCGTTTTCTCTATGGCTGCAGCGGCATGAATCTGGACATCCTGGCCCGGGAGCCCTTCTGGGAGGAGGGCCTGGATTTCAAGCACGGCACCGGTCATGGGGTGGGCCATGTGCTGAATGTCCACGAGGGACCCAACGGCTTCCGCTGGCGGCGGTCTCCCGACCGGAGCGAGCATGCGGTGCTGGAGGAGGGAATGATCACCTCCGATGAACCCGGCATCTACCGGGAAGGGGAATACGGCATACGCCTGGAAAACGAGCTTCTCTGCCGGAAGGGGGAGAAGAACGAATACGGACAGTTCATGTATTTTGAAAACCTGACCTTCGTCCCCTTCGACCTGGAGCTCATCGACCCTGAGGGCCTGGACGGGCGGGAGCTGCAGCGCCTGAACGACTACCACAGGCAAGTGTATGAAAAGGTGTCTCCGCGCCTGTCCCCCGAGGAGGCGGCCTGGCTGCGGGAGGCTACCCTCCCCATCGGATAAAAGCATCCCGGCGGTCCATCGGGGATCGCCGGGAAAAACATATCATTGGCTACTCCATAAAGATGCGGGAGGAAAAGGCAGGGGTATCCGTCTCGCCGTGAACGCCCAGGACCGAGCAGCATTCCGGCGTATCCTGCCGGAGCAGCCGCACCTCCTCGCCGCAGTGCAGCTCTCCCACAAAGTAGAATTCCAGCCGCTTCAGCCTTCCCTCCGGGCTGGCCCCCTCGCCGCAGAGCAGGTCGTAGACCATGTCCCCGTAGCGGGCATTGTTCACGTGCCGGAGTCCGTCCAGCCAACTGGGCAGCACCTTTCGCCGTCCCGCCTCCCGGTAATCGGCCGGGTTCGGGGTCATGCGGCTCTCCGCCGCCAGGATCGGCTCGTAGGCGGGGAGGTTAAAGCGGTTCAGGTAGCCTAGGTCCCGGATGATCCGCCGGTTCTTCAGGTCGATGAGGGCGGAAAAACAGCAGGCGGCCACGGCACGGCTTCCGTCGGCGTGGCGGAATTCGATCTCCCTCCGGAAAATGGGGCCCCGTCGGCCGGAAAACCAGGTCTGCATGGTCAGTATCTCGCCGGGCTCCACTGCGCTTTCCGTTTCGGCGGTGAGGGAGAGGTACATCCAGCTGCTGAGGTCCTCCCGGATGAGCCGCGGGTTGTCCATTTCGATGGCGAGCAGGTGCTCCTCCAGCTTGGTTTCCATGATCCGCAGAAGCCCGGAGGGCTGCAGGTCCCGCCGGTCATTCAGCATGGAGGTGTCCACCAGCGCCCGGTATTCCATAGTTTTCTCGTCGATCATGCCGCGCCTCCGCAATCTTTTTCCGGCATTATACAACCGCTTTCCGCAAAAGGCAAGCTCTCCGGTAGAGCGGTGAAAAATGCGGTTGAAATGAGTAACGGGATATAGTATGATACTCAAAAAAACAGGAGGTAGCGTTCCATGGTCCAGTATTCCGAGCGGGAGCTGGAGGTCGTGGGCGAACACATCAGCACCACGTCCTTCGGAAGCTTCGTTTTTAAATCCCCCAAATACAACACCCCCATCACCCCTAAGGAGAATGTGGAGCTCTGCGTGAAGCGGGAGCAGCCCTATTGGTTCCCCTCCACCATGGATTTCTGCAATCTGGAATCCCGCACCAACATCGACCACGTGGCCAGGGCCGAGGTCATGGACATGGGCCCGCCCTACAAGGACGAGGAAAAGGGAGGGAAGGATCTTTTCGGCATCGACTGGGTCTATGTTCCCACCGCCGGCGGCAGCATGGTCCAGCCCGGAAATCCGACGCTGCTGGACGCCAACGACTGGCCGGAGATCATTCATTTCCCGGACATCGACGCATTGGATTGGGAGGAGTGCAAGCGGCTCAATTCCTGCCTCAACGAGTCCACCCGCAGCTTCCACGTCACCTTCCAGAACGGCATTTTCGAGCGGCTTATCAGCTTTATGGACTTTGAAGGGGCTGCCATGGCCCTCATCGACGACGAGCAGCAGGATGCCGTCCACGCCCTCTTCGCAAAGCTGGCGGACATGTACATCTCCATGATCGACCACTATCTGGAGTTCCTGAAGCTGGACGGCGTGGTTTTCCACGACGACTGGGGCTCCCAGCGGGCGCCCTTCTTCTCCCTGGACGTCTGCATGGAGATGGTGGCCCCCTATCTGAAGCGGGTGGCCGACCACTGCCACGAAAAGGGGCTCTGGTTCCAGCAGCACTGCTGCGGGAAAAACGAATTGCTGGTCCCGGCCATGATCTATGCCGGGGTGGACATGTGGCAGCCCCAGGTGATGAACGATGTCCCCGCCCTTCGGGAGCAGTACGGGGATAAGATCATGTTCTCCATGGCGCCCCCCTCCACGCCCCGGGAGGCTACCGACGCGGAGATCGAGGCCGCGGCCGATGCCTTTGTCAGCCGCTATGCCGCCGATTTCCGGGAAAAGCCCTTCCTGGTGGGCAGCTTTTTCGCCGACCCGCGCTTTACCAAGGCCATTTACAAATACAGCCGCATGGCGCTCAGCAAGTGATTCCCCTGCAGGGGAACCGGGCGCCCGCAGAGAAGCCCTCTGCGGGCGCTGAACATGGGGCTGGTTTTTCCGGGGCGGCACCGTACGACCCCAGGCGCGCATCCGGCTTGCAGAGTGCCATTCGGAGGCATCATTACAGTAGTGGGAGCAGATAAGTCATGAGCGGACAGAGAATACGGCTGGTGTGGAATTCCGATTTCTGCAGGCATTGCTTTGGCTGTACGGCCATGTGTCCCAGGGGCGCCCTGACGGTGCATCACGAGTACGGCACCCTGCTCTATGACATCCGCAAGTGCATCCGCTGCGGAAGCTGCATCCGGGCCTGCCCCACCGGCGCCCTGCATACCGAAACAGAGCAAGATTGATCACAGCGCCCGGAGGCGGTTCGTTTCGCCCCTCGGGCGCTTCCTTTTCCGCTCCCGGAAGGGGAATGCTTGCATTGCGGGTTTAATCCTGTTATAGTGACACATCATGAAACGCGGGGAGAAGCGCATGGAGAGTTCGGAGAAAAAGGGCTTTCGCTACTGGTTCACCAATGTTTTCTGGTATCACTACGGGAAGATCAGCCTGGTGGCCCTCTTCCTGCTGGTTACCGCGGTCTGGTTCACCATCGACGCCCTGAAAAAAGAGACCTACGATCTGAACGTGGCCGTCATCCTGAACCGCCCCGTCGCCCGGGACGACCTGGGCGCGCTGTACACGCTGCTGGGGGATGCCGCCGGAGATGTGAACGGGGACGGGAAGACCCGGGTGAACATCGTGACCGTGAATCTGGCCGACGAAGAAAACCGGGAGGGGAGCCGGTATCAGATGATGCTCTACCTCTCCCTTCCGGAGTATACGATCTTTCTGATGGACGAACGGGAATCCGGCCTCTACGCCCACCAGGACGACGAGACCTTTCAGGTTCTGGGGGATTACGGAATTGCCACGGAGGACGAAACGGGCCGCCGGGTCGCCTTGGGCCGCCGGGCGGTGCTGGCCCCTCTGGGGGAGGAGGTCTACGCCTGCCTGGCCGACTGGACGGTGAGCGACAAGGGAGATCCGGCCATGACCGCCGCCGCCGTACGGGCCCTGCAGGCTCTGCTGGCCAGTCCTGCCGCATAAGAACGGGGAGCGAGAGAAAGCGATGGAAGTGATCACAAGCCGGAAAAACGCCCTGGTTTCTGCCCTTCGCCGTCTGGCGGGGGAGCGGGAGGCCCGGCGGGAACAGGGCCTGTACCTCTGTCAGGGCTGCAAGCTGCTGACAGAGGCCCTTGCTGCGGGCATCCTTCCGGAGACCGTGGCCTTTGCGGAAGAGCAGCCCCGGCTTCCGGAGAATGTGCGCCTTGCTGCGGTGACGAAAGAGCTGCTGGCGTATATTTCTCCCATGAAAAGCGCCCCGGAGCTGCTGTTCACGGTCCCTCTGCCCCCGGAGCCGGGGGCCCTCCGGGGCCGGATCCTGGCGGCGGAGGATATGCAGGACCCCGGCAACGTGGGCACCATGGTCCGCACGGCGGCGGCCTTCGGCTTTGACGGCATCCTGCTGCTGGGCGCCTGTGCCGATCCCTGGGGACCCAAGGCCGTCCGTGCCAGCATGGGGGCGATCTTCCGGCTTCCGGTCTGGGAGCGGCCCGATACGGGAGAGGCACTTCTGGAGATGAAGGATTCCGGCCTGCCCCTGTATGCCGCCGCCCTGCGGGAGGACGCGGCCAGAGTGGGGAGCTTGGGCTTTCCGCCGGCGCTGGTGCTGGCCATTGGAAACGAGGGGCACGGTCTCAGCGCTCCGGTGCTGGCGGCGGCAGAGAAGATCCTTCGCATTCCCATGGCGCCGGGAGCGGAGTCCCTGAACGCCGCCGCGGCGGCGGCGGTGCTGATGTGGGAAGTGTTTCGGGAAAGGATAGAGTATGTCTGATCTTCGTTACTGGCTGTGGCTTTCTCAGCTGCGGGGCATTTCCGCCGGCAGGGCTCTGGAGCTTCTCCGGGCCTTCGGTTCTGCGAAAGCCCTGTATCTTGCCGGAGGGGAAGAGCTTCGCAGGGCCGGAGTACGTTCCGGGGAAGCGGAGGCGCTTTGCCGGAAGGAGATCGGACCGGCGGAGGAGCTGGAGGAGAACTGCCGCTCTAAGGGCTACCGGATCCTCTGCATCCGGGACGCGGTCTATCCGGAGCGGCTCAGGAACATTCCGGACCCGCCCCTGGTCCTCTTCCTCCGGGGCGAGCTGCCGCCGGTGGACGACCGGCTCTGCATCGGCATCGTCGGGACACGCAAGGCCACGGATTACGGCCTCTCCTCCGCGGAGCGGATCGCCCGGGAGCTTGCGGAACGGGGCTGCTGCATCGTAACGGGGCTGGCCGCCGGCATCGACAGCGCCGCTGCCCGGGGTGCTCTGGCGGCCCACGGCACGGTCATCGGTGTTCTGGGCACCGGCCTGGACCGGGTGTTCCCCTCGGGGAATGAAAAGCTGCAGGAAGCCGTGGGCCGCGCAGGGACCCTCATCAGCGAGTATACCCCCGGCACCGGTCCGACCAGATACAGCTTTCCCCAGCGGAACCGCATCATCAGCGGGCTTTGTCAGGGTGTGGTCATCGTGGAGGCGCCTGAGAAGAGCGGCGCCCTCATCACCGCCGCCCGGGCCCAAGAGCAGGGAAGGGACATCTTTGTGGTTCCCGGCATGGTGGACGACCCCGGCTTCCGGGGCTCCAACGGCCTCATTCGCGACGGGGCCCAGCTGGTGCGGGACGGGGACGACATCCTGGAGGAATACCTCTTCCGCTATCCCCAGGCGGTGCTGAAACCCCGGCCCAGGGTCCTGCCCGACTCTGCGGATACGACAAAAGAAGCTATTGACAAGGCAGAAGGGGTAGATTATAGTTCCTTATCAGAACAATTGGAGAGCCTGACGGAGACGGAATTAAAGGCCGTAGGCCAGCTGGCCCAGGGTCCCTGTTTCGGGGACGAGCTGATCCGCCGCACGGGGATCCCGGCCTCGGAGGCCCTGGCTGCCCTGACAATGCTGCAGCTCAAGGGCTATGTGCAGGAAGAAAACGGGAAATACCGCCTTCTGGTCCAGTATCAGGGGGAGGGCCGCGGCTGAGCTTTCGCCGCCCCGTCATCACCATAAGGAGAACCGCCGCGCCTGCGCGCGGCGAAGCTGGAGGAACATGGGAAAATCACTGGTCATTGTGGAGTCTCCCGCGAAAGCGAAAACCATTGAAAAATATCTGGGCAGCGGGTACCGGGTCAGCGCCTCCATGGGCCATCTTCGGGACCTGCCGAAGAGCAGCCTGGGCGTGGACATCGAGGCTGGCTTCGTGCCGGACTATCAGCCCATCCCCAACCGGGAGGAGACCATCGACAAGCTGCGGGAGGAAGCCCGGAAGGCGGACCGCATCTATCTGGCCACCGACCCGGACCGGGAGGGTGAGGCCATCTCCTGGCACCTTCTGGAGCTGTTGGATCTGCCCAAAGACCGGACGGTGCGGGTCACCTTCAACGAGATCACCAAGAAAGTGGTGCTGGAGAGCATTGAAAAGCCCCGCAGCATCGATATGAACCTGGTGGACGCCCAGCAGGCCCGCCGGATCCTGGACCGGATCGTGGGCTATAAGCTGAGTCCCCTCCTGTGGTCGAAGATCCGCCGGGGCCTTTCCGCCGGGCGGGTCCAGTCCGTGGCCACCCGCCTGGTGGTGGACCGGGAGGAGGAGATCCGGGCCTTCCGTCCGGAGGAGTACTGGCTGCTGGACGCCCATCTCAGTCCCGAGAGCGGGGGAGAGAGCTTCACCGCCCGCTACCACGGCACGGAGAAGAAAAAACGGGAGCTGAAAAGCCGGGCCGAGGTGGAGGAAGTCATGGCAGCCGTGCAGGGCGCCCCCTTCCGGGTGAAGACCGTGAAGCGCAGCGATAAGCACAGAAGCCCCTCTGCCCCCTTCATCACCTCCACCCTGCAGCAGGAGGCTTCCCGCCGCCTGAACATGACGCCCCGCCGCACCATGGCCGTGGCCCAGGCCCTGTACGAGGGCCTTCCGGTGGACGGACAGGACAGCGTGGGTCTGATCACCTATATGCGTACCGATTCCCTCCGGGTTTCCGCCGAGGCGGTCACCGCCGTCCGGAGCCTGATCCAGCGGGAATACGGCAGGGAATACCTTCCCGGTCAGGCCCGTCAGTTCAAGGCCGGGAAGAACGCCCAGGATGCCCACGAGGCCATCCGCCCCTCCAACGTGGAGCTGACGCCGGAGCGCATCCGCCGGGATCTCACGGAGGATCAGTACCGGCTCTACCGCCTGATCTGGCGGCGCTTTGTGGCATCCCAGATGGCTGCTGCCGTCTACGACAGCGTGGCCGTGGATGTGGTCAGCGCGGGCCATGTATTCAAGGCCGCCGCTTCCATGCTGAAATTTCCCGGCTTTACCAAGGTCTATGACGCCCAGAAGGAAGAGAGCGAGGAGAAGAAGACGCTGCCTCCCCTGCAGGAGGGGGATGCCCTCCGCCTTCTGAAGCTCCAGGAGGAGCAGAAGTTTACCCAGCCTCCCGCCCGCTATACGGAGGACACCCTCATCCGGGCCCTGGAGGAGAAGGGCATCGGCCGCCCCAGCACCTACGCGCCCACCATCTCCACCATACTGGACCGGGAATATGTGGTGAAGGAGGGAAAGCTCCTGCGGCCCACGGCCCTGGGGGAGACGGTCACCAAATTCATGGAGGACCGCTTCGCCAGCATTGTGGATGCCCAGTTCACCGCCAACATGGAGGCCAGTCTGGACAAGGTTGAGGAAGGGGAAACCGCCTGGAAGAGCGTTCTCTCCGATTTCTACGGGGATTTCAAGAAGAGCCTGGACGACGCGGAGGAAAGCCTGAAGGGCGTCCGCATCAAGGTGCCGGACGAGGTGACGGAGGAGATATGCCCCAACTGCGGGCGGAACCTGGTGGTGAAATCCAGCCGCTTCGGCCGTTTCCTGGGCTGCCCCGGCTACCCGGACTGCAAATTCACCAAGCCAATCGTCATCGAGATGCCGGGCCGCTGCCCGAAATGCGGCGCCCGCATCCTGAAGCGCACCTCCAAAAAGGGCTACACCTACTATGCCTGTGAAAACCTGGCCGATTGCGGCTTTATGACTTGGGACGTGCCTGTAAAGGACGACTGTCCCGAGTGCGGGAAGACCATGTTCAAGCGCTCCGGCCGGGGCTATCGCAAGCCCTTCTGCATCAACGAGGAGTGCCCGAATTTCCTGCCGGAGGACAAGCGGGGCTACCGCAGGAAGACAGAGGAGAGCGCCGCTGCCGCCCCGGCGGAAGCCTCCGGCCAGCCGGCGGCAGCGGAGGAAGCGCCTGTCAAAAAGACATCCGCCGCCGGGAAGAAGACTGCCGCCAAAAAGGCGGCGGCAAAGAAAGCCCCGGCGAAGAAGCCTGCAGCCAAGAGCGGCAGCCGCACGAAGAAGGCGGAGGGGGCCAGGTGACCCCCGTTACCGTGGTAGGGGCGGGCCTGGCCGGCTGCGAGGCGGTCTGGCAGCTCTCCAAACGGGGCATCCCCGTGACCCTGTGGGAGATGAAGCCCCATAAGCGGACCCCGGCCCATGTGTCGGATGACTTCGCGGAGCTGGTCTGCTCCAATTCCCTCCGCAGCGCCGATCCGGTGAACGCCGTGGGCCTGCTGAAGGAGGAAATGCGCCTGCTGGATTCTCTCATCCTCCGCAGCGCGGATCAGAACCGGGTGGAGGCGGGCAGCGCCCTGGCGGTGGACCGGACCGGCTTTGCCCGCACCGTCACGGAGACCCTCCGCAGCCTTTCCAATGTGGAGATCCGGGAGGGAGAGGTGTGCGAGATCCCGGAGGGGATCGTCATCTTTGCCACCGGCCCCCTGACCTCCGACGCTCTTTCGGCCCGCTTCCAGGCACTGCTGGGAGAGAAGAGCGACCTGCACTTTTTCGACGCGGCGGCTCCCATCGTCACCAGAGAAAGCCTGGACATGGAGCATGCCTTCTTCGCCTCCCGTTACGGAAAGGGCTCTGCGGATTATATAAACTGCCCCTTGAATCAGGAAGAGTACCTGGCCTTTCGGCAGGAGCTTGCCGGGGCCCGGGAGGCGCCGGTCCACGGCTTTGAGGACAAGAGCGTTTTCGAGGGCTGCATGCCGGTGGAGGTCATGGCCCGGCGGGGGGTGGACACCCTGCGCTACGGACCCCTGAAGCCCCGGGGCATCACCGATCCCGCCACCGGGCGGGAGCCTTACGCCGTGGTGCAGCTCCGGCGGGATAATTTCGAGGGGTCCCTCTATAATCTGGTGGGCTTTCAGACGCACCTGACCTTCGGGGAGCAGAAGCGGGTCTTCTCCATGATCCCCGCTCTGCGACAGGCGGAGTTCGTCCGCTACGGGGTCATGCACCGGAACACCTATCTGGATTCCCCCCGGCATCTGGACGGCTGCTATCGTCTGCGGGCGGAACCCAGGCTTCGCTTCGCCGGTCAGGTCACCGGGGTGGAGGGATATGTGGAATCCGCCGCTTCCGGGCTTCTCTGCGGTCTGCAGACGGCCCGGGAGCTTCAGGGGAAGGAACCGCTGGACTTCACCCGAAGGACTGCCATCGGCGCTCTGGCCGCCTATGTCAGCGACGGGAGCGTGGCGGATTTTCAGCCTATGAACGTCAATTACGGCATCATCGAGCCTCTGGACCACCGGGTCCGGGGAAAGAGAAATAAAAACGCGGAGTTGAGCCGCCGGGCGCTGGAGATCATCGCCGGTCTCGACAAGGCGTGACCCTGGGATAAGGGGGAACGGAAATGAAGATCATTGTGGATGCCATGGGCGGGGACAACGCCCCCATGGAGATCGTCAAGGGCGCCATCCAGGCTCTGGAGGACCCGGGGACGGAGGTCATGCTGGTGGGCAACACCGAGGCCATCCTCCGCTGTGTTCAGGAGCTGGGCCACAACAACCTGCCCAAGGGGCTGGAGATCGCCAACGCCTCCGACGTGGTGACCATGGAGGACGATCCGGCCCGGGCCGTCCGGGACAAGCGGGATTCCTCCATGGCGGTGATGCTCTACAAGCTCCGGGACGGAGAGGGCGACGCCGCCGTTTCCGCCGGGAGCACCGGCGCGCTCCTTTCCGGAGCCACCCTGGTGGTGAAGCGGGTCCGGGGCGTCCGCCGGGCTGCCCTGGCCCCCATCCTGCCCTCCGGGGACGGAGGCTGCATCCTCATTGACTGCGGGGCCAACGCGGAGTGCTCTCCGGAGTACCTGCAGCAGTTTGCCTATATGGGAAGCGTGCTGGCCCGGAGCTATCTGGGCAAAGAAAAGCCCCGGGTGGGCCTTCTGAACATCGGCGCCGAGGAGAGCAAGGGCACCTCCCTTCAGAAGGAGACCTACGCTCTTCTGACGAAGGACCGGGAGGCGGGACGGCTGAACTTTGTGGGCAATGTGGAGGCCCGGGATGTGTTCAGCGGCGTCTGCGACGTGCTGGTGACGGACGGCTTCAGCGGCAACGTGATGCTGAAGGCCATCGAGGGGACGGCGCTCTATATGTCCTCAGGCCTGAAGGCGGTTTTCCTGAAAAACACCCTCAGCAAGCTGGCGGCCTTTCTGGTGAAGGGCGGGCTCCGCGAATTCAAAAAATCCATGGACTACACGGAGGTGGGCGGCACGGTCTTCCTGGGCATCCAGAAGCCCGTGGTGAAGGCCCACGGCGCCTGCAACGCCAAGGCCATTCATGCCGCCATCCGGCAGGCTGTGAAGCTGGCTTCCGCCAATCCGGCAGAGAAGCTGGCCCAGCTGATGGCGTCTGCGGAGAGCGGGGAGGCGGAGCGTGTCTGAACTGGAGGAGAGGCTGGGTTACCGCTTTCGGGACCCGAAGCTGCTGGAGCTGGCCCTGACCCACAGCTCCCGCTCCAACGAGCTGGGCCGGGGGCACCTGGGCTGCAACGAGCGGCTGGAATTTCTGGGCGACGCCATCCTGGGCTTTCTGGTGGCGGAGGCCCTGTTTCGTGCCTTTCCGGACAAGCCGGAGGGGGAGATGACCCGTCTTCGGGCGGAGCTGGTGTGCGAGTCCAGCCTGGTGGATTCTTCCGCCCCTCTGGGACTGGGGGAGGCCCTGCGTCTCAGCCGGGGGGAGGCCATGGGAGGCGGACACCAGCGTCCCAGCATGATCGCCGACTCCTTCGAGGCGGTGCTGGCCGCCATCTATATCGACGGAGGCGAGGCGGAGGCCCGGGCTTTCCTGGATCGGACGATCCTGCCGAAGCTCAGCCGGGCGGAGGCCGCGAAGCACGATTACAAGACTCTCCTGCAGGAGGCGGTGCAGCGGCTGGGTCTTTCCGCGCCCACCTACCGCATGGCGGGGGAGAGCGGCCCGGACCACCACAAGCGCTTCACCGCCCAGGTGATGTACGGCGGCAGCGTGGCCGGGGAGGGCAGCGGCAACAGCAAGAAGGAAGCGGAGCAGGCTGCCGCCCAGGCCGCTTTTCAGCGTTTTCGGGGGGACCGGTCATGACTCCCAGGGCACGGATCCTCCCGGTCTTCGTCCCGCATCTGGGCTGTCCGAATTCCTGTGTTTTCTGTAACCAGCGCAGGATTTCGGGCAGCTCTTTCCCTGCCTCTCCCGAAGAAGTAATGGCGCTTCTGGAGCAGGCAGCCGCTGCGCCGGGCCCTCTGGAGCTGGCCTTTTACGGGGGCAGCTTCACCGCCATTCCGGAGGAGCGTCAGCGCAGCCTCCTGGCGGCGGCGGTGCCCTTCCGGGAAAAAGGCCTCCTCTCCTCCCTCCGGGTCTCCACCCGGCCCGACGCCGTGACGGCGGAAAAGCTTGCCCTTCTGCGGGAATACGGCGTGGAGACGGTGGAGCTGGGGGCCCAGAGCATGGACGACGAGGTGCTGCTGAAAAGCGGACGGGGCCACAGCGCCGGGGATACCCGGCGGGCCGCCGCCCTGGTGAAGGAAGCGGGGATGCGCCTCATCCTGCAGATGATGACGGGACTTCCCGGAGCGACTCCGGAAAAGGACCTGGAGACGGCCCGGACGCTGGCGTCTCTCCGGCCCCAGGGGGTGCGGGTGTATCCCACGGTGATCCTGCGGGACACGCCTCTGGAGGCCATGTGGCGGGCGGGGCAGTACCGGGCCCACACGGTCCGGGAGGCGGTGGAGACCTGTGTGCCCATCGTCTCCTGCTTTCGGGCGTCCGGAATTCCCATTCTGCGCCTTGGGCTGAATCCCACGGAGCTTCTTTCCGGGGGAGAGGCAGTGGGGGGCGCCTACCATCCGGCACTGGGCGAGCTGGTGTACTCCGCCCGTTATCTGGAAATCGCCCGGGCGGCCATCCGCGCCCTTCCGTGCCTCCCCCGGCGTCTGGAGCTGCGGGTGGCCAAAAACGCGGTCTCTCTCATGACGGGGCAGCGGCGGTCGAATCTCCTGGCTCTGCGCTGGGAATTCGGCCTGGAAGCCGTCTCGGTCCTGGGTGGGGATTTTCCGCCGGAAACCGTTGCAATCAGCCCTTGAGTATAGTACAATAAAATATCTGCGAACCTATTTGCCGACCTTCTCCCCGGCTCGGGGAAGACGGAAATCAAGGCTTTCCTCCCCTGCGCCGAGCCTGCCGGGGTGAAAGCGGAAGACGGAGCGATGCGGTCTTGTACCTGAAAGCACTGGAAATCCAAGGCTTCAAGTCGTTTCCCGACAAGGTGAGCCTGCCCTTCGAAAAACAGGTCATCGCCATTGTGGGGCCGAACGGAAGCGGAAAATCGAATATT
>JAEEGL015908363.1_pt1 | contig 14789 bp, 12 predicted proteins | sample 9134231 | NCBI WGS metagenome assembly JAEEGL01 (sample SAMN16246548, study PRJNA631951) | gut metagenome | biome: gut microbiome; feature: rumen; material: fiber-attached | host: Bos | place: Iran: Karaj | collected 2018-10 | reverse complement strand
TGATGGATCACGCGGACGATATCCGGATACTCCGCGGCGTAACGGTCCGCGATCTCGCCGGTGCCGTCCGTGGAACCGTCATCCACAATGATGATCTCCACATCATTCCCGCCGGGCAGGAGGGAATCGATGCATTTCTCCATGTATTCCGCGGAATTGTAGCAGGGGACGCCGATGGAAAGGATCTTCATGTTTACCTCCGGTCAGTCGCGCAGACGGTTGGTCTCAAACTTTTCGATCGTGCGGAGAGACTCCCGCAGATCATTGAAACGCTGCCAGGTCTCGCCGGGTTCGACATCGATCCCGGCCGCCATCGCCATCATGTTGATCATCTCATCGGTGACGCGGCCTCTGAGCTCCTCCAGGACACGGATCCGGCTGCTCGCGCTGTCCGCGTCGAGGAAGGCGATCACGAGCGGATCCATGTGCAGCTCCTCCGCCTCCTCCTCGATCGTCTTGGCCATGACACCCGTCCGCACGGGCTCGACGGGAGCCGCGTGCTCCACCGGGATCTGGTGCACGACGGGTTTCGCGTGCTCATCCGAGAGATCGATGATCTCCTCCGATCCGGGCTCCACCTTGGTGAAACGGTAGAGCGCCCGCGCATCGGGATACTTCTTGCGGTCCACCTCCGAGAGGAAGTTGCCCGCCTCGCGGCAGTATACGCGGTAATCGCCGTACATCGCCTGATAGACCACCATTGTCTCGCCGGTCTCGGAATGTGTGGCCAGCGTCAGGACCTGGTACAGATTCCCCTTGAAATGCCGGTAGAATTCCTGCGGTTTCGGATAATCTCTCATCTTCTGTTCTCCTCCTCACCGGGCTCCTGCCCGCTGCACGCGGCGATCAGTGTCTCCACCGCGATCACATCCGTCATCCTGCCCTGCCTGATGGACAGATCCGCCTCCGCACAGGCCGAAAGGATCCGCCTCAGCTGCTCCGGCCTGTAGGACCTTGACCAGCCATCGGAGAGTTTTGCTACATAGGGATTGATCCCGAGATACCCTCCGATCGCCTGATCATCATGCCCGAACCGGCCCGCCACCTCCGACACCTGCAGGATATTGTTGAACCGCGAGGTGATCAGCGCCAGCACCGACATGGGTGAATTCCTGTTCGTCAGCATCTCCTGATAGATCCGCATGGCACCCGCGCGGTCCCTGGCCGCCATCCGGTCGACCATCTTGAAGATGCGGTCCATCATGGAATCCGAGCATACCGCCCGCACATCTTCCGATGTGACCCGGCCGCGATCCATGCAATAGGCGGTGACCTTATCCATCTCCTGCTTCAGCAGGTTCATATCGATCCTGGGCTCGTTGGCGGCACCGCCCGCCACCAGATCCAGCAGGAGCTTCACCGCTCCCTGATCGATCTGCAGCCCCGCGGCACCGACCTTTTTGACGACCCACTTTTCCAGCTGATCGACGGGCGGCGGATCACAGGAGAGCACGAACCCCGCCTTCTCCACCGCTTTCCAGAGCGCGGTCGTGCGGTTCACGTCCCGTTCGTTGAGGATGATGCAGGTCGTCTCGCAGGGCTCCTTGACATACCCGGCGAAGATCTTTCCCTGCGCGCCGCCGTCCTCTTCCTTTTTCTCACCCGCGGCGCCGCCGGCGTTTTCTCCGTCGGATGCCGCTTCCCCCGCATCCTTGCTCCCGGCTTCCTCTCCGTCCTCCGCCTCCGCGTCCTCCGCGGATTTCTTCCTTTTGACGGCGAACCACCCGGAATCCTCGATCAGGATCACACGCCTGTCCGCAAAGAAAGGCATCGTCTGCGCCATGCCGATGACCTGATCCGCAGTCGTCTCCGGCCCGGTGTAGCGGGTGAAATTCATATCCCCCTTTTTCGCGCCCAGCGCCTCCAGGATCTCGGCGGTATCCTGCGTGCGCAGATAATCCTCCTCTCCGCACAGGAGATATACGGGCCGCACCTTTCCCTCCGTAAGCTCCGCCTTCAGGCGGTTCTTATCCGGCTTATAGGTGGAATCCTTAGCTTTTTTCGAAGTATTCGCCATAGCCTCCGGTCACCGGCCCTTCGCCGGCACACGGAGACTATTTTACCACAGACGGAAGGATTTGGGAAATGCTCAGGAGTCCGAGTCCTCCTGATACCTGTCGATCAGCAGATGGATCTCCCGGTTGGGGTCGTCGCGCATCCCCGTCGAGACACCGAATTCCATGAGACGGTCCGCCTCCGTACCGCAGGTCTCCCACACCGGAAGCCCCTCTCCGTTCGGATCGCCCGTTTTGACGAAATTCACCCACATCTGCTGCATGGTCTCCGAGAGCTGTTCATCCGACGCGTCATAGATCCCGGGATAGCGCCACAGATTGCCGAAGACATAGACGAGCTCGCCGGCATGGAAATCGCTGATGGACCGGTTGCGCTTCGTGAACTGATATTCATAGACCGGCCGTCCCTCGCCGCTCACCAGCCGGCTCCAGACGAAATGGCTGTAGGTGAACCACGCCGCGCTGTAGAGACGGTTCAATGACCCCTTGGCCGGCCCGCCCTTGTCGATGATGATCTTCTCATCCTGCACCTCGCTCCCCGGCGGGACGAGTGCGGCCGCTTCCTCCGCGTACTTTCCGTAAGCAGGCTCCAGCAGGCTGACATAATTGTCCGCCGTGGCCTTAGTATCCAGCATGAAGAAATCCGCTTCTTTGACATTGAAACCGTTTAGGAGCGCCTGCTCGTGATTCGCGCCGCGCTCATAGGTATCCCGCGGCGGCTCCGCGATCGCGTAGCCGTCCTGCATCATGGCGGAATTGGACTGCTTCGTCCGCACGAGCCTCGCGGCATCAACGCTGCGCAGTCCGGCGATATCCGTGACACCCATCTCCTCCATGACCGCGCGGCCGGTCTCCAGCGCCTCCTCCCTCGAGCGGTAGGTGTGATAGGGCTTTTTCGCCACGATCCCGCTCGAATGTGCGATCGCGCGGACAAACATCCCCTCCGTGAGCGGCGAGACGCACAGCGCGTTCACACAGGATGCGCCCGCCGACTCCCCTGCGATCGTGATCTGCTCCGGATCTCCGCCGAAAGCTGCTATATTCTCCCGCACCCATTTCAATGCCATGATCTGGTCGAGCAGGCCGTAGTCACCGGTCGTCCCGTTCGGCGACTCCGCTTCGAGTTCCCCGCTTGCGAGATATCCGAAGACCCCGAGACGGTACCCGACGGTCACGACGATGATGCCGCGTGACGCCAGATCCTCTCCGCGGATCTTATCCTCATAGGAGCGTCCGGTGGTCAGCGAACCGCCGTGGATATAGAACAGGACCGGCAGCGCCTCCCGCGTCTCCTTTCCCGGGCAACAGACATTGAGGTACAGACAGTCCTCGCTCATCTCCTCCCGGAAATTGTCCCGCAGCGTGATGCGGTAATCATGGTATCCCAGGATCCGGCTGAGCGATTCATACCACACGGCACTCTGAGGCTGCATCGCCATGGGCGCAAATGTGTCGCAGTCGCGGATCCCATCCCACCCGGCGTCAGGCTCCGGTTCCCGCCAGCGGAGATCTCCGACGGGCGGCGCCGCGTACGGGATCCCGGCATAGGTCCTGGCCGTCCGGTCCTCATTGTAGACACCACGCAGTTCGCCCTGCGCGATCCGGATCGTCTGCGTGAACGACGGATGACGGGCCTGCGACACCGGCACCCGCTTCACGGGCGGTGCGGAGATGCGGTAACTGAACGCCAGCAGCACCAGGAATACGATCCATACGAGTGCCGCGCGGCGGGAGTTCCACTCTCCCTTCTTCTGTGCGAGAAAACGGGTGAAAAACAGCCAGACAAACAGAACCGCCGAAACGATCCACCCGGGCAGAGTGTTCTTCGACAGCTCAAGCAACAGCGCATCGGCGATCAGCAGAAAGAACAGAACGACATAGAACATGGCAGGTCCCCCGGTCCCGTCTCACTCCCCTTCGTCCAGGCTCGGACCTTCGTCGTCCGCGTCCGGATAAAGGCAGGCTTCCACGTAAGGTGTGACACAGGAGAGGAAGAGTTCCTCATAGGAATCATAGGTCTCGACCTCAAAGCGCGTGAGCGCATCCAGCACTACATACTTCCCCGTCCCGGCGTTGTAGACATAGGTGTCCTCGTCGAAACGGCCGATGTAGAGCATATCCTCCAGTCCGGTAGTCATCCCGTGCTTCTCGATGTTCATCGTGACGATATCGGGCAGGGTGTAACCGGTCTGTTTTACGGTGACCTGATAGGTGCCGAAGAATTCAAATCCGTTCCAGGCAACGCCGTTGGCGACCCGCAGGAAATCCAGCAGATCCGGTGGGGCGAGTGGGATCCCCTCCCCGGCTTCGGCGAGGTCGCGCTGCAGACGCTCCAGTTCCTCATCGGTCGCGGGCTTTACGATCAGCGCGCCGATCGCCAGGTCCTCGTCGTAGATGTCATCCAGGATCTTTGTGACCGCATCAATGTCCATGAATTCCCTCCTTTACAGACCTTTTGCCCGGATCTGCTCCTCATTCTCATCGAGCTGCCGCTTGAATTCCGCGGCGCCCGTCGCCCGGTACAGACGCTCGAGGAGCTCGGTCAGCGTGTAATGCCCGAGCTTCAGCGACTCCGCATCCCCGGCGGCACCCCCGAGCAGGATGAGGTTGCGCGCGTTCCCGCACTGGCGCAGGATGTTGTCCGGCTCGTCATAGCGCTCATGCAGCTGGCCGAACGCGATCTCGAACATCTGCTTCGCCTTGTCATATTCGCCCATCCGCAGATAGTATCTGCCGAAGGAGTCGAAGTAGCGCTGTCCGGCGCTGATCCCCCGGTCCGTATGTCCCTTTTTGATGAGCAGAATGGCGGACGCCTTGATCGTCCGGTCCGCGTCCTCGATGATCCGCATCCGGTGGGCCCGGATCCGTTCATCCATCTCATCGAAATGTGCGAGCGCATATTCACAGAAATCGGTCATCATGCAGACATAGGAATAGGACAGCGCCAGGAGATTCTCCTCCGCGCCGGCCGCACCGCTGTCCTGCTGTTCCTGCACCGATTCGAAATACATCTGCGCGAGGCCGTCCTCGCGGATGCCGATCGCGAATTCATCCTCGCCGCTCGCCTTTGTCATGAGCGCCAAAAGCGGCAGGATATCCCAGTCCGCGCCGTAGCCGTATTCACCGAAATAATCATAATAGATCGAGCAGATCTCCTCCAGATAGTCGCCGATGCCTCCCGGCGGCGGATCCTTCTGCAGGGCGGCCCGGCAGATATCCCGGATGATGCCCGCCCGGACGAGCTCGTTCCACGGATCGGGAAAGCGTTCGTCCATCTCCTGCTGCAGACGGTAGGTGTCCGCTGACAGGTGCATGGCCCGGTCGAACTCCTGACAGCGCTCAAGGATCTCCTCCTGCTCCCGCAGATAATCGATCCTCTCCAGATACCCGTCGCGGTCCGCGGGATCGCCCGCCTCCTTGAGCTGCGCGACGATCCGGTCCAGCAGATCCGCTGCTTTGTGATAGTCCGCTTCAACAAACTGACCCTGCAGATACATTTGCGCAAGCTTCTTCGATGCCGCGATGCTGCCGCCCCGGCTCGCGTCCTCCAGCAGGCTCACTGCCCGCTCCGTGTCCGTCTCCACATCGATCCCGTACAGATAGGCCAGCGCGATGAAGCAGAGGTGATCCGGATCGTCATTTCCCCTGCTCCACTCTTTGTCATACAGCGTCAGGAGCGCATGCGAGATCTCCTCCGGATGATCCGTGCCGATGGGCGTGACGATCCCTTCAAAACCTGCCCGCAGGGCCTTTTCATCCGTCTCCTCGGCCAGGATCGGCAGCACCGGTTTCTCCGCCCTGCGCGCCATGGGATATTCCGTGTCCTTGACGTAGTTGTCCTCATTGACGAGGTTGGGCGTCACGACGAGCGCCATGAGGCCGGACTTTAAGAGCGCGTCGCTGATGGCCTCGGAGAAGTTTTCTCCGGGCACGAGATACTCGTCATACCAGATCGCCACGTCCCGCATGAAATCGTTCTTATGGATGAGGCGCATGATCTCGTTGGCGCTCCGGCGGTCCTTCTTGCGATAGCTCAGGAAGATGTAGGCGTCAAAGGCGTCCCGGATCTGCGCCGAGACGTGCTCGTCGAGCAGGATGTCATTGAGGAAATTCACGAGCTTGTGCTCGAAACCGAGCGCGGTCGCATCCTGCGTTACCGCATCGAGAAACTGCAGTTCCCCGCAGATCAGGTTAAAGGTCTTCTCGATCCCGCGCTCCATGCCAATCGGCAGGAGCGCGATGTGCCGCTCCAGGATCCTGTCGAACAGCTGCTTCCTCGCTTCGCATTCCTCCGACAGAAAAGCCATGGTGACCGGACAGACGGCGAGCCGCATCTCCGAGAGCACCTCGTCCGTGATATCCGCGGGATCCTCCGAATAGTAGACCGCCACATGGTGATAGCGTTCCAGGATCCGTCCCGCGATCTCGTCCAGATACCTGTCGTGATCCTCCCCTGCCGCAAAGAACAGCACGCGCACGAGCCCCCGCGGGCTCTGGTCCAGATAGGTCTTTACCTGCAATCCTGCCATCAGATTCTCCTCATGATCCCGCCGGACACGCCGGCCTCAGATCGTCTCCCGCACCGCCTCCATCGCCGCTGCGACACGGTCAGTGAACGCGTCAAAATCGGGGTCCGCTTTCTGCAGTTCCGGATGCGCGAGGATATGATCCAGCGCGATCCGCACGCCCTCATCGAAGGGCACCGTGGTCTTCATGCCGGGCGAGAGGCGCTTTAGTTTACGGTTGTCGAACACAACGGATTCCGCCTTATCCCCGAGCAGTTCCCCGGCATAGTCGTAGCCGTACTTCTTCCCCGCCTCCGCGAGCAGGTCGGAAGGCACATGCAGGGCGTTCAGCCTGACGCCGAGCGCCTGCGCGATGGTCTCATGCACCTGGTTCCAGTTCAGTGTCTCATCACCGGTGATCTGCACCGCCTCACCGATCGCATGCGGATTGCCGAGCAGGCCGATGTAGCCGCGCGCGAAGTCCCTGTTAAAGGTGAGGGTCCACAGCGATGTGCCGTCCCCCGGGATGATCACAGGCTTGCCGGCACGGATCCGCTCGATCACCTGCCAGGATCCGTTCTTCCCGTGCACGGCGACCGGGATGCTCCGCTCGTCATAGGTGTGGCTCGGGCGCACGATCGTCACCGGGAAACCGTTTTCTCTGTACTCCCGCATCAGTAACTCCTCGCAGGCGATCTTATCGCGGGAGTACTGCCAGTATGGATTGGCGAGCGACGTGCCCTCCGTGATCAGATAACTCCGGCAGGGTTTGTGGTAAGCGGAGGCGGAGCTGATGTAGACATACTGGTGTGTTTTTCCCTCAAAGAGCCGGACATCCCGTTCCACCTGCGCCGGGACGAAGCCGATGAACTCGGCGACCGCGTCCCACATGACGCCGTCCGTGAGTTCCCGCACCCTCGCCTCATCGTTCACATCGACCTGCAGATGCTTCACATTCTCCGGCAGGACCTCCGGGCGGTTGCCGCGGTTTAACACCGTCACCTCCCACTGTCCCTCCGCTGCCAGCTGCCGCACGATCGCCGTGCTGATGGTACCCGTACCGCCGATCATCAGGATCTTTCTCATCCCGTCCTCCTTTTCGAAACGCTCTGTTTCCACATTATACCATGACGCGGTTCATCCGCGCGTAACTCCCGTTCCTTGCGATCAGTTCCTCATGCGTCCCGCGCTCCGTGATGCGGCCTTCCTCGATCACCAGGATCTGGTCCGCGTGCCGGATCGTGGAGAGGCGGTGTGCGATGACGATGATCGTACGTTTCCCGGCGATCCCCGCGATCGCCTCCTGGATCTGCTGCTCCGTCTCCACGTCCACCGAAGCCGTCGCCTCATCCAGGATGATGATCGGCGACTTGCGCAGGATCGCCCGCGAGATCGCGACCCGCTGCTTCTGCCCGCCCGAAAGGCGTAACCCCCGCTCGCCGACGACCGTATCGTAGCCCTGCGGCATCGCCAGGATATCCTTGTGGATGTTCGCCGCCTTTGCCGCCGCCACGATATCGTCCCATGCCGCATCGGGCACCGCGTATCCGATATTCTCCGCGATCGTCCCGTTGAAGAGGAAGGTATCCTGCAGCACCGGCGAGATATTCTGCCGGAGGCTCTCGATCGTCACCTCCCTAAGATCGTGCCCGTCGATCCGGATCACGCCGGCCGTCGGCTCATAGAACCGCGAGATCAGCCGTGTCAGCGTCGTCTTGCCGACACCCGTGGGCCCGACGATCGCGAGCATCTGCCCCGGGCTGCAGGTAAACGAGACATCATCGAGGACCACGCCGCCGGCCCCGTAGGAGAAGCTCACATGGTCAAAGGTGATCTCGCCCTGTACATCGTTTAGTTCCACGGCACCCGGCCGGTCCGTCACCTCGCACGGTGCCTCGAGGACCGCCATCACGCGCTCCGCGCCGGCCAGGGACTGCTGCATGTTCTCGAGGAGGTTGGCCAGCCCCGTGACCGGTGCGTAGAACAGCCCCAGATACAGGAGAAAGGCGACCACATCCTCCACCGCCAGCCCGCCCCGCCAGGCGAGATAGCCGCCGCAGGCCACGACGAGGATCGAGCCGATGGAAGAGATGAATTCCACCGAAGGATGAAAGACCGCGCTGATCCTGAGCGCCGTCAGCATGGCGCGGATGTGCTCGAAATTCTTCTCATCCACGCGCCCGGTCTCATACTCCTCCCTGCCGAAGGACTGGATCTCCTGAACCCCGGACAGATTGTCCTGCAGCTTCCCGTTCAGTTCGCCCATCTTCTTCTGGGAGGCCCTGAAATAGGGACGGACCTTGCGCGAGAAGATGATGCCCGAGAGAAAGATGAACGGGATCGGCGCACAGGTGATCAGCGCCAGCCGCCAATTGATGAAGAGCAGCACGGTCAGCACACCGAGGAAGGTGACCACGTTAGTGATGGTCTCCGGGATCATATGCGCGTACAGGAGCTCGAAATCCCTCGTATCGTTGACGATCCGGCTCATCAGATCGCCCGTCTGCTGATCGTGGAAAAATCCGAGATGCATCCGCTCGAGCTTGTCATAGGTCCGCGTGCGCAGATCCCCGACCAGATACCAGGCCGCCTTGTGCGCCAGATAATTGCTCAGGAAACGGAACAGGATCCGCAGCAGATACAGGAGCAACAGCGCAAGGGCAAGCAGACGGATCCGACGCAGTCCCTCCGTGTCCACTCCGGCACTCACGATCCCGGTCATGGACGCCATGACCTTGGGCGCCGCCAGGTTGATCCCGGTCAGCAGCAGCGTGGAGAGGATTGCGATCGCGTACAGCCCCCTGTACCGGATCGCTTCGCGGCTCAGTTTCATCAAGGTCTTCATATCGTCCCCCAGACGCAGCCGGGCATGCCGCCCCCGGCGCGGAAATACCGGCCTGTGATCGAACAGTACCATTATACCATACACGCGGCCGTGCTGCGGAAGTTCCCATACACCCGGCCGAGTGTGTATAATAGGATCAAAGAAAGGAAAGACCGCCATGGAACGAACGATCGATGTCAGCCGCAGATTCTACGGGGAGCATGTCGCGCCCATGATCCGGGAGCGGTTTGCCGCGCATGAGAGCCGGATCGCAGCCGGTCTCGCCGGCGAAGGCTCCGACTGCTTCGGTTACGACGACCTCGTTTCGAGGGATCACGACTACGGCACCGGTGTGTGCCTGTGGATCCCGGATGAGGATATGCCGGTTTATGGGCGGCAGCTGGCCGCTGCATATCAGGAGTTGACGGACCGTCTGGGCCTCAGGCTGAGCGCACGGCTTACCGAGCGGCGTGGCGTCATGACGATCCATGATTTCTACTCCAATATCCTCGGCATCGATTGTGACACGGAGGCGTGCGTGATCACCGCCGGTGACTGGGAACGGCTCGACCACACCTGTCTTGCGACCGCCGTGAACGGAGAAGTCTTCCGCGATGATACGGGCGCCTTCAGCGCATTTCGCACACTTTTGCTCTCTTATTACCCCGACCGCGTGTGGCGGAACCGGCTTGCCGTTGAACTGCACCGCTACGCAGCCGCATTGCAGGTCAACTATGCCCGTTGCATGACCCGCGGGGATGTCGTCGCCGCCGGCATGTGCCGTCTGCAGGGACTCGATGCCGCGATGAACCTGTGTTTCCTGCTGATCCGGGAATATCCGCCCTACTACAAATGGACGTACCGCCGCCTGACGGAACGTGACACGGAAGGGATTTTCTCCGGACTCATCCGGGAACTCTCGGAGGCAGGGTGTGACACTTCTGTCTGGGCCGGCAAGCCCTACCGGCCGGACTATCCCAACATGTCGGATCCCGTCGTGATGCTCTCCGAGCGCATCGCCGGTGTGATCGTCTCCCTGCTCCGGAAGAACGGCCTGACCGACAGCCTGGACCCCTATCTGGAGCGGTATGTGGATGAAGTCCTGAGATGACCATGGAATTGGCCTGCCGCAATTGACTGTTTCCTCATTTGCAGCAGGCCAATATCGCCTTATATTCCTGCTACAATCGTGGATTTCCTCATTTGCAGCAGGTTCATACCGCCTTATTTTCCTGCTACAATCGTCGATTTCCTCATTTGTAGCAGGTTCATACCGCCTTATTTTCCTGCTACAATCGTCGATTTCCCCATTTGTAGCAGGCTATGTCAGGCTGACCGCCCCCACTACTCCTCGGCGAAGTCCGTATCCATGGCAATCTGCAGCTGGTACTCCGGGAAGGCCTGCTGCACATCCGCAACCACGGCCGCATACACCGCCCGGCGGTCCGCCGCGTTAAAGCTGACCACGACATCGAAGCGCATGATCCGCTCCTCTTTCTGCAGATAAAAGCCGTGCATCCCCTTCACATGATCATGCGCGAGCACGATCTCCCGCGCGCGCTTCTGCGCCGCGATGATCTCCTCATCCCTGGTACTCACCGAATACACGCCGATCGCCGTCAGGATGACCCGGTGCCTGCGGTGGACCTCCGCCTGGATGCTGCGGATCAGCCGGTCCAGCTGATCGGCGGAATACGTGTCCGGCACTTCGATGTGGATCGAACCGTTCCAGGAGTCCGGTCCGTAGTTGTTGAGGATCAGATCGTACGCCCCCTGCACCCCTTCAAAGGAACGCACCGTCTCCTTGATGCTTTCCGTCAGTCCCGTGTCATTGCGCTCCCCCAGGATCTGCGAGATCGTATCCCTGAGCATGTCCAGCCCCGCCTTGATGATCACCAGGGAAATGACCGCGCCGAGCCACGCTTCCAGCGATATGTGAAAGATGAGGAAGATCCCGGCCGCCGCCAGCGTGGAGGTCGAGATGACGGAATCGAGCATGGCATCCTGCCCGGAATTGACCAGGGAATCCGAATTCACACGCTCGCCCACGCCCTTCACATAACGGCCGAGCACGATCTTGACGACCACGGCCACCGCGATGATGATCAGAGACACCGCATTATACTCCGGCGTCTCCGGATGAATGATCCGCTTGACGGATTCCGTAAAGGAGGTCAGTCCGGCGTACAGCACGATGATGGCGATGATCATGGCGCTCAGATACTCGATGCGCCCGTAGCCGAACGGATGCTTCTTATCCGGCTCTCTGCCCGCGAGCTTGGTCCCGACGATCGTGATCAGGGAGCTGCCGGCATCGGAGATATTGTTGACCGCGTCGAGGACGATCGCGATGGAATTGGTCATCATCCCGATCACAGCCTTGAATGCCGCGAGGAGGACATTTGCCACGATCCCGATGATACCGGTCCGGATGATCGTCCGCTCGCGCGAGATCTCTTCCTCCCCCTCGGGGGCCTGCCACGGTTTCTTCATTTATTCCACTTTCCTTTCCATAAATCCATGATCTCCGGATAATGCTTCCTGTCAACAAGTCTCCAGGCGAGCACGGCGGCGACAGCGGCGGCGACCACTGTGATCCAGTCTCCGATGCCGATCCCGGTCATGACACCGCCCGAGGCACCGATGTCGGCGCGGCAGAACTCCAGAAAATCAACACTCATATGCGCCAGGATCACCGCCCACATATTTCCGGTGCGCAGGTATACCGCACCCAGGATCATGCCAATCCCGACCGTGTAGACCACCTGAATGACCGTCGCGACGGGATCCGCTCCGACGAACACGTTGCCGGCATGCGCCAGCGCGAAGATGATCGTGGACAGCCAGAAGATCACTTTGATCCCCTTCTCCGACTTGATCGTCCGCATATAGTTGGAGACACCGAGGATCCGGAATGCCGTCTCCTCGCCGAAGCCCGGTGCGAACGCAAACAGGAACGCGAGCAGGATGTTGCTCGTCCCGTAAGTAACGCAGCTGACGATGCTCCCGATGTAGTGAATGATCAGGACGGGCAGGATCATCAGCAGACCTTTCACGAAATCACGGAACGTGAACACTTCCCAATACTTCGGCTTGAACCATAAGGCAAAGATCGCGATCGCGGCCAGCGCACCGACCGCCACGCCGACACCCGACGCGGCCGGTTCCGTATAGCCCGCGACCGTCACATCGTGCAGGTATCCCGGGACCAGCGGTCCGACGACCTTCGTATCGATGATCGTGCCGAATGAGACGAGGATCTCAGCGAACAAAAACAGCAGAAAATAGCTGAGGATCGGGTGATCGAGGATCTTGTGAGTTTTTTCATTCATTTTCGTTTTCTCCTTTCTGCTAAACGGGCATGCCCGTCAGTCTTCCTGCACCGCCGTGTATTCCGTCACATTCAGTACCGTCTCCCCGTCGATCTGCGCCGCGCACGGCCGGGAGAAGCACACGCGGATCTCCCTCCCGGTAAAGGAGCTGACAATGCCCGTCTTCTTCACATGCTCCCCCTTGAAGATCGAAGGAAACGCCATGAGTGCCCTGAGCTTGGAACGGCAATGATAGACCACCACCGTCAGCTGCCCCGAGGCGCGGTCCTGCGCCGGTGCCATCTGCATCCCGCCGCCGTAGAACCTGCCCTTCATCGTCGGCGCGATCCACACATGATCGAATTCATGCGTCACGCCGTCGACCGTGATCTTCGCATGACAGGGTTTGAAATGGAACAGCAGCCCCTTGATGGCGATCCCGGAATAATCGATCTGTTCGTTGGGATTCTTCTCCTTGATCTGATCCGCCACCTCGCAGCAGTAGCCGTCGATGCCGAAGCCCATGTTGTTGAGGAAAAGCTTCTCGAGGCCGTTCACCCGCACGACGGGCAGCCCCTTAAGATACGGATTGACCGGTACCTCTTCCCCCGGGTTGCGACCGAGGTCCTTGAGGAAATCATTGCCCGTCCCGCAGCCCAGCAGATAGATATTGTTTTTGATCTCGATGCCCCGGACCGCGTTGACGAAATAATTGAGCGTACCGTCTCCGCCGACCAGCACGACCTCATCCTCCGGAGCAAGATTCCCCAGATACGCCGGATAATCCATCCCGACCGCATCAATGAGCTTAGTCCCCTCCGGCACCTCAGGCCGGATCCCGTTATTTGCCAGCGAATTGTACAGATAGTATTTCATATGCGCCCTCCGTTTCTACAAAAGACCCAGCACGATCAGCAGCTCGCCGACCGAATAAGTGAGCATGACCAGGAAATGTGTCTTCAGCCGGCCGTCCTTCTTGAACCGGACAAAGAACAGCGAGGTATCGGAGACAAAAAACAGCGCCGCGCCGACCGCCGTCGTGAGCGTGGCGGCCGAAAAAGCGCTGACGCAGCGGAAGATGGCAAAACAGTTCATGGTGCCGTTGATGAGCAGGTACAGGAACATCGGATAGAACAGCGGCTTCGGGAGATGCGGCTTCAGCCTTGAAAAGATGCATGCCACCGTCACCGCAAAGAAGACGGCCAGCGCCGGGATCAGGAAAAAAGGGATCGCCCCGAAGACAATGTCCCTGCAATAACCGGCGACGAAAAACGCGTGACTGATCATAAAGGCGATGCCGCCGGCCGTAAACCACTTCAGGCCCTTCGGCATCAGCAGCACATCGCCGAGCCAGCTGAAGAAAAGCGCCAGAACGATAAAAAGAGAGACAGACCGCGCCGAGAGCACATAGAAGCCCAATAGCGCCAGCAGCAGGAACGGCTTGGTAATGTTCCTTAACTTCGTATCCTTCCGGTATGAGGCGACCAGATGGACGGCGGTCGCGATCACAAAAACGCTCAAAAAGAGGATATTCATCACGCGCTCTCCTATCCGGGGATCTGCAGGATACCCCAATATGCGAGACACAGCAGCGACGTAGCGGCCGTCATCGCCACATAGGTGACCGGCCACTTCCCGTTTTGATTAAAGCGGTAGAAATCCTCCCACCGCTTCTCCTCCGGCGCGATCGTGATGTGATACAGATACCAGAAGCCGTAGACGATCACCGGAAGGACAGCGGAGAGCGCCGCCGGCACGGACACCGGCCGCCGCTCAAAGACACACAGGGTAAGGATGGCGGCAAGCGGTGTCAAAAGATGCATGAACAGATCATATCCCTTGAGCAGTCCGAGGAGCGTCCCGTAGGCCGGCGCGAGGAACAGGAACACCGTGAGCATCGTCACCGTTACCGCCACGGTCCCGAGATACTTCATCAACCACAGAAGAGGCTGCCCGGGAACGATCGCCACACCGAGCGCCGCGAGCGCACAGAAGCAGTTACTCAACACCGTGAAGTAGCGGAATATCGTCCCCGCCTTCTCCGCGGTCCACTTCCCGTCCTTGCGGAAGAACCGGATCATCAGGATCAGGGTGACGATAAAGATGGACAGATTCAGGATCCGATCGATCATTG
>JAEEGL015838248.1_pt1 | contig 14789 bp, 16 predicted proteins | sample 9134231 | NCBI WGS metagenome assembly JAEEGL01 (sample SAMN16246548, study PRJNA631951) | gut metagenome | biome: gut microbiome; feature: rumen; material: fiber-attached | host: Bos | place: Iran: Karaj | collected 2018-10 | reverse complement strand
CCGCTCGGCACGATGAAGGCGCAGAAGAGGAGGCCGATGATGGGGAAGGTGATCTTCTCGAGCTTGGAGACCTGACGAGGCGGCTTCATGCGGATGGTGCGCTCCTTCTTGGTGGTGAGCAGTCGCATGATGGGCGGCTGGATGACGGGCACAAGGGCCATGTAGGAGTAGGCCGACACAGCGATGGCACCCATCAGGTCGGGAGCCAGCTGGGAGCTGATGAAGATGGCCGTGGGACCGTCGGCACCGCCGATGATGCCGATGGCGCCAGCCTCGTTAGGCATGAAGCCCAGAGCCAAAGCACCCATATAGGCGGCGAAGATGCCGACCTGGGCGGAGGCGCCGATAAGCATCAGCTTGGGGTTGGAGAGCAGCGCCGAGAAGTCGGTCATGGCTCCGATGCCCAGGAATATCAAGGGCGGGTACCAACCGTTCTGCACACCGTGATAGAGGATGTTGAGCACCGAGCCGTGCTCGTAGATGCCAATCTTCAATCCGGGATAGAACGGGATGTTGCCGATGAGCATACCGAATCCGATGGGTACCAGAAGAAGAGGCTCGAACTCGAACCTGATGCCCAGGAAGATGAACACCAAGCCGATTAAAATCATGGCTATGTGGCCCCAGGTCACGTTGGCGAAGCCGGTGTATTCCAGGAACTGGACCAGCTGCGTCGACATGAACTCCATGAAGCCACCTGTTGCTAAACTAATCATTATTCTTGTTTTTTTAAGTCCAAAAGTCTAAGAGTCTGAAAGTCTAAAAGTCTTTAAGCGATGATGCTCTTTGACATTTTGACCTTTTCGACTTTTTCGACCACTTATCCTATAACAACCAAAACATCGCCCTCGAGGACGCTGTCGCCCTTGCGGACTTTGACTTCCTTGACGGTGCCGGCGGTGTCGGCCTCGATGTTGTTCTCCATCTTCATGGCCTCGAGCAGCACGACGGTCTGGCCGGCCTTGACGGTGTCGCCCACGTTGACGAACACGTCGAGGATGGTGCCGGGCAGGGGAGTGGTGACTTTGCTGCCGGCGGCGGCACCGCTCTGCTGGGGTGCGGCGGCCGGTGTGTTGGTCACCTGAGGACGCGGAGCGCTGACGACGGCCTTCTTCTGTTGTTTCATCTCCTTGTCGACGGTGACGACATAGTTGGTGCCGTTGACGGTGAGCTTGACATCCTGACCTTCGACCTCATTAATATCGACATTGTAGTCGTTGCCGTTTATCTTGAGTTTGTAGTTTTTCATGCTATCTTCTATTATTAAAATATTGATTCATATTGTAGAACTTGGCGTTCCAGGGAGTCCATTCGCGTTCCACTTTCTGGATGGTGATGACGGTCTCCTCCTCGTCGTGCAATTCCTCGTTGAAGAGGAAAATGGCGGTGCCGATGGCGGCGACAATCTCGTCCTCCGAGCTGCTGCCTTTCGACACGGGCTTGATGCCGCTCTTGCTCTCCTTGGACTTGGAAGCCTTGTTCTTATTCTTCTCCTCGGCATTGGCGATGAGCTTGCCCGAGCCGCTGATGAGCAGGGCGATACATACCAGGGCCAGGAACACCACGCCGACGGCGACGGCGGTGAGGCCGATACCTATGGGGTCGCTCTGCTTGATTTTCTCGGACTGCTTGGCCACACGGTAGTGGTGGGTGAGCATGTCGCCGTTGGCGAACGACTCAAGGTCGCCGGGACACTTCATCGGGATGATGTTGATGTCGTAGCCATAGGGGTTGCGACCCACGACAAACATGTTGCCGGGAGCCATGTGCATGGCATACATGGGGCTGCGGAAATCGCGGCGGGCCTTGACGTTAAGGTTGCCGTCGAGCAATGCCACATAGGCCGAGTCGTTGACGGCCGAGGCGAGCACCACGACATAAGGGCCCATCATGCCGACGCTCACGGGACGCAGGATGTTTTTCAGGTCGTGGCGTTTGTGGGTGTCGTCGGTCTTGTAGCTGGCGGTGGTGTCGAGCTGGTCGCCGTCCCATTTGACGATGTGGACGGCACACTCGACGCTGTCGACAGCTATAAAAGCTCCCATCTGGGGGGCGAAGCAGATCTTCACGCTCTGGAAGTCGACCGGCGCGCCAGGCATCATGCAGCCATGCTGGAGCTGGCTGTCGGGTCGTTCGGCCGGAGTGGTGGCACCACTCACCGCGTCAGGGCGACCCTCATGCCGGGGCGGCTGGGCGGTGGCGACAAACGTCGCGCAGCAGAGCAGACCTGCCAATAGCATTTTATTCAGTGTTTTCATTTGTCTACGCTTATTGAAACATCAAAACTGTTCAGTGGGTAGTTGGTAGTGGATAGTGTGTAGTTGGTAGCACTTAACATTTAGCACTTAGCATTTAACACTATCCACTACCCCCTAATCACTATTTACTGAGCCTTCTCGCACTTTTTCTCGCACTCCTTGCCTTCGGCCTTGCAGCACTCTTTGCCTTCGGCCTTGTCGCATTTCTTCTCGCAGGCTTTCTCGCACTTCATTTCGCAGCCTTCGGCAGCAGCCTCGGCTTTGCAGCACATGGCGCTGTCGCCTTCGTGCATGCACTTGTGCTCGCACTGCTCAACAGCGGCGCAGGCGGTGGTGTCGACGGCCTCTTCGGCTTTCTTGGTGTTGCAGGCGACCATGGCGAACATAGCCAGGGCGGCCATAGCGGTAAACAGGACTTTCTTCATTTGTGTTTTGATGTTTTAATTGGTTAATATAAAATGAATTGTCAATTTCTTTTTGGGTCTTAGAGTCTTTGGTCTTCGAGTCCTCAAGATTTCAAGTCATCAAGACTTCTAGCTTTTGAGTATCCGACCATCGACTTCCGACCTTGGCGAAGTCTCGATGTCTTACAGCGGCAGGTTGCAGTGTTTTTTCATCGGGAGGGAGTCCTTCTTGGTCTGGAGGGCCTGAAGGGCGCGGATGACGCGGAAGCGGGTGTTGCGCGGCTCGATGACATCGTCGATGTAGCCGTACTTGGCGGCGTTGTAGGGGTTGGCGAACAGGTCGTTGTACTCCTTCTCCTTCTCGGCGATGAACTTGGCCTTCTCCTCCGGGTCGCTGATTTCCTTGAGTGCGCGGCCGTGAAGCACCTCGGTGGCGCCGCTGGCACCCATGACGGCAATCTGTGCAGTGGGCCATGCATAGTTGATGTCCGAGCGCAGCTGTTTGCAGCTCATCACGATATGTGCGCCGCCGTAGCTCTTGCGCAGGGTGACGGTCACTTTGGGCACGGTGGCCTCGCCATAGGCGAAGAGCATCTTGGCACCGTGGTTGATGACGCCGTTGTACTCCTGGCCGGTGCCGGGCAGGAATCCGGGCACGTCGACGAGGGTCACCAACGGAATGTTGAAGGCGTCGCAGAAGCGCACGAAGCGGGCGCCCTTACGCGAGGCGTTGCAGTCGAGCACGCCGGCCATAGCCTTGGGCTGGTTGGCGACGATACCCACGCTGGTGCCGCCCATGTGGGCGAAGCCTACCACGAGGTTCTTGGCAAAGTTCTCATGCACTTCGAGGAACTTGCCGTCGTCGACGATGGCATGGATGACATCTTTCACATCGTAAGCCTCGTTGGGGTTCTCGGGAATGATGCTGTTCAGCGAATCTTCCAGACGGTCGATGGGGTCGTTGGTGGGCACGAAGGGTGCTTCCTCGAAGTTGTTGCTGGGGATATATCCAATCAGGTCGCGGATGAGCTGCAGCGAGCTCTCCTCGGTTTCACCCACGAAGTGGGCCACGCCGCTCTTGGAGGCATGCACCATGGCGCCGCCGAGCTTGTCGACGGTGACATCCTCGCCCGTGACGGTCTTCACCACCTTCGGGCCAGTGAGGAACATGTAGCTGTTCTCCTTCGACATCAAGATAAAGTCGGTCAGAGCAGGGCTGTAGACCGAGCCGCCGGCGCAGGGGCCGAAGATGGCGCTGATCTGGGGTACCACACCGCTGGCCAGGATGTTGCGCTCGAATATCTCGGCATAGCCGGCCAGAGCGTTGATACCTTCCTGGATACGGGCACCACCCGAGTCGTTGAGGCCGATTACAGGGGCGCCGACCTTCATGGCCTGGTCCATCACCTTGCAGATTTTCAGGGCCATGGTCTCGCTCAGCGAGCCGCCGAAGACGGTGAAGTCCTGGGCGAACACATAGACCATGCGGCCGTTGATGGTGCCGTAGCCGGTGACCACGCCGTCGCCAAGGAACGACTTCTTCTGCATGTCGAAGTTCTGGCAACGGTGAGTGACAAACATGTCGAATTCTTCAAACGAGCCCTCGTCGAGCAGCAGGGCAATGCGCTCGCGGGCCGTCAGTTTGCCCTGGTCGTGCTGCTTGTCGATACCTTTCTGGCCGCCACCCATACGGGCTTCGCCACGTTTGTCGAGCAGCTCTTTTATCTTCTGTTCAAAAGCCATATCTTTGAATGTGTTAATGTGTTAATGCGTTAATGTGTTAATGCGTTAAGTGTTAAGTGTTAAGTGCTACACACTACCCACTACCAACTAATAACTTTTTTTTATTTGCAGCAGAACTCGGTGAGCACACCCAGGGTCGACTTGGGGTGCAGGAAGCCGATCTTGAGGCCTTCGGCGCCGGGGCGGCACTGCTGGTCGATGAGACGCACACCTTTCTCTTTGGCCTCGTTGAGGGCCTGATCGGTGTTCTCCATGGCGAAGGCGATGTGGTGCATGCCGCCCTTGCCACCATTCTTCTCGATGAAAGCCGCGATAGTGCTCTCGGGGCAGGTGGGTTCGAGCAGCTCGATTTTCACGTCGCCGCAGCGGAAAAAGGCGGTCTTGACCTTCTGGTCCTTGACCTCTTCGATGGCATAGCATTTCAAGCCCATGACGTCCTCCCAGTAGTGGATGGCTTCCTCGAGGTTGGTCACGGCAATGCCGATGTGTTCAATGTGTGAAGGTGTCATTTTTATATGTTTTTTAATTTGTTTTATGTCTGATTGTCATTTGGTTGAATGCCCTATGAGGGAGCATTTGAAAATGCAAATATACGAATATATTTTAATTTTTTATAAATTATTTGTCAACACATTCCCCGTCCGTCCTTTTGGCGGGGGAGTGTAATACCAACAAAGAGCCCCTTTTGCCCACAATCTTGCGAGCAAAATAATATACAAAATCTCAAAGTAGAAGAGAGGAAAAGTCAAAGAGTCGAAAAGTGGAAGAGTATTTTTCTGCTCTTCTGCTTTTTTAAAGACGTCAAGACATCGAGACGTCAAGACATCGAGACGTCAAGACTTCGAGACTTGTCGACAAGCCGACCCGAAGGCTCCAGTGGAGCCACGAGGCAAAGAGCACTCATAAATCATAAGATGTCTCGCCGTCTAGCGCACCAGCTGGCTGACGAAGATGACGATGATGGCTACGGGGCAGAGGTAACGGATCAGGTAATGGATAGCCTTACGTATACCTCGGCGGAGGGTGCCGCCGTTGGTCAGTTCGTCAAGGACATCCGTACGCTTCATCTTCCAACCAACGAAGAGCACTATCAATAGGCCGCCGATGGGCATGAAGTAAAGGGCGGTGACGTGGTCGAGGAGGTCGAAGACAGTCTGTCCGTTAATGTGCAGCGGACTTCCTGTACGGAAGCTGAGGGTGGCGAGGATGCCGATGACAGCGGTGCCGAGGGCCCCTATGACGGCGGCTTGGGGACGCGTGAATTTGAATTCCTCGGTCATCGCAGCCACGATGACTTCGAGGAGCGAGATGGTGGAGGTAAGTGTCGCAATGACGAGGAGAAGGAAGAAGATGAGGCAGAAAAAGTATCCGCCTGTCATCTGTTGGAACACCATGGGAAGGGTGGTGAAGGCCAAAGAGGCTCCAGCTTCGGGCTGTATGCCGAAGGTGAAGGCGGCAGGGAAAATGATGATGCCCGCGAGGACTGCCACAAGGCTGTCGGCAAGCACCACGCTGATAGCACTGGAGGTCATGTTGTCCTTGCGGCTGATGTACGACCCATAGGTGATGAGGGCGCCCATGCCGATGGAAAGCGAAAAGAAGCTTTGGCCAAGGGCCGAGATGAGCACCCGGCCGGTAATCTTGCTGAAGTCGGGATGGAAGAAGAATCGCAATCCGTCGGCAGCTCCGCTGAGGGTGAGCGAGTTGATGCATAGGACAACCATGATGACCAGCAGCAACGGCATGAGGATTTTGGAGAAACGCTCGATGCCGTCTTTTACGCCGCGTGCCACAACAAAGGCCGTGAGGGCGAGGAAGATGACTTGGCAGACAAGAGGCCACCAGGGGTGGTTGGTGAAGTCTGTGAACTGCTGTTGAATCTGTCCCAGGTCTTGCCCAGTGAAGTGACCTGCAATACTCTTGCCCAAGTATCCCAGGGTCCAACCAGCCACAGTGGTGTAGAAGGCCAGAATGAGGAAAGCACAGAGAACACCCAGGTATCCCACCACGGGCCACGCATTGTGCTTGCCGCTGAGGATACGGAATGCTCCGATGGGGTTGCTCTTTGAACGCCGTCCGATGATGAATTCGGAAATCATCAAGGGGGTGCCGACGAGGAGCGCCACAATAAGGTATACGATGAGGAAAGCACCTCCGCCGTTGGCACCCGCCTCACAAGGGAAACGGTAGATATTGCCCAATCCGAGGGCAGAGCCGGCGGTGGCCACTATGATGCCTAGTTTTGAACTGAAGTTTTCGCGCTGTTTCATTATGTGTTATTTTGACTTCAAGATTTCAAGAAGCTTGAGTGTTGTGTGATTCGTGTTCGAGTTGGGCGACGCGGGCGGTGAGTTGTGCGATACGCATCTGCAGGAAGTCGTCGCTGTATTTGCGGTCGCAGAAGCCATTGCCTCTGGCCACAAACGAGTCATCCTCTTCCTGGTCTACAGCAAGGTCCTGGTAGCTGGCCAATAGTCGTTTCGTCTCTTCAAGTTCTTGTTCAGCTGTTCTCATATTATCAATTGGTTGACTGCGTATTCAATTCCTTCGTCATCTACTGTTGTCGTAACCATGTCGGCATGGTTTTTAACCACTTGTTCCGCATTTCCCATCGCCACACCGACACCTGCCCACTCAAGCATTTCGATGTCGTTGGCGCCGTCGCCGAAGGCAATGGTCTCCTCTTGCCGGATGCCGAAGTGTTTGCAGATGGCTTCCATACCACGAGCCTTACTGTTGCCGGCAGCCACAATATCGGTGAAAGCAGGATGCCATCGTGGCAACCTACAGTGTGGCAGCAGTTCGGCCACCTGTGTGTCGAGCGAGGCCGGCATGATGGCGATGATTTGGTATGCCTCAAGATGACGCATGGCGTCGATATCGACTACCGGGGGGAGGGTGAACTCCAGTTGGTCGCGCAGTCGGGCGCCCACCTCGTTGGGTTGTGCCAACATCATCCCGTCAGCTGTGAATACCATGGTGCATAGATTTCGCTCTTTGGCAAGGTCGAGCCACGCTTCGAGGTCGGCAGCCGGAATGGGGTTGGAGAGCAGGATACGCTCGGGGGTGAAGACCAGCCCTCCATTCATGGTGATATGTGCTTCGAAGGTGACAGGCATGGGTGGGATGAGCACCATGGGGCGGCCGCTGGATATAAATGTACGTACTCCGTGGCGATGCAGGCGGTCGAATGCCCGCACCGTTCCGTCCGAGACGCAGTGTGTATTGAAACTCAGCAGGGTGCCGTCGATGTCAAAGAAGGCCGCTTTGATCATTTCTTTTTTGTTTTTGCTAGATTGATGCATCGGTTCGCCTTGTTCGCCGACGCCATCTGGTAGGCATTGAAGAGATTTTGGTAGACACTGTAGAATGCCAGGAAGACAGCCGACAGCGGCGAGAGAAATGTATTGGCCATCCATATACCCATGGCCGAGTTTTTCTGTCCGAGAAGTTGCCCTCCGCCGATGCGGTTGCCATAGCGGCGTCCGATGAGCCGGCCGGTACCGAACTGGATGACGCAGAAAAGCAACGAAAGGCCGCCGAGCCAGGCAATGTTGTGCCAGTTACCCTCGCCATGCAGAAAGATGAAGTCGATGGTCTGTCCCAAGGTGAGCAGCAACGCCATCGACCAGAGGTAGAAACCAGCGATATTGACCCGTGCTACAGCGGCATTTGCCTTCGGCAACCACATCTGCAGCGCCAGCGCGATAAAGAAGGGGAGGGCCAAGGTGGAACCTATCTTACCCAGCATCAGCAGGAATCCTTTCCACAGCCCCATTTCGGGATGGTGCCCGATGAGTGTGAAAACGATAGGCGCCACAAGGGCTACCATCAAGTTGCCGACAATGGTGTAGGTCGTCACCGTGGCGCGGTTGGCACCAAGCAGACAGGAGATGACGGCTACCGACGAGGCAACAGGACAAAGCACGCCGATGAGCACCCCTTCGGCTACGATATCGTTGCCGCTAAGTCCTTTGATGAGCAGGTAGCAGCCAATGCTTACCACCACTTGGAAAAGCATCAGCCACACATCCAGCGTCCTCATCTTGAGGCGCCTCAGGTCAACTGCGGTGAAGGTGAGCAGCAGGATGGCGAAGATGATGAACGGAACGAGGAAAGAGAGCCGTGCACAGAAGCTGTGGAGCAACAGGCCAAGGACGATAGCGACAGGAAGTACGTATGGTCGGAAACGCTGCATTAAAGGTTGAAGGTTATGAGTTGTGAGTGATGAGTTGGGTGAAGAGGGTGGTCATGCGGTCGGCGGCGGCATCGGCCTGCCGTATCACGTCGTCTCCGTCGTTGACGGCACCCTTGCCGAGGTCGGCCGCTTGGTTGGTGATGACGCTCATGCCGAAGACTTCCATGCCACAATGGTTTGCCACAATCACTTCGGGCACCGTGCTCATACCGACGGCATCGGCGCCCCATGTGCGGAACATCCGGTATTCTGCCGGCGTCTCGTATGAAGGACCGGTACCGGCCAGGTAAACACCGTGTTGCAGTTTCAGATGCATCCGCTCAGCGATGCTGTCGGCCATCTGGCGCAGACGAGGACTGTAAGCATGTGTCATATCGGGAAACCGGGGACCGAACTCTTCCCTGTTGGGACCCACCAACGGATTGGGCATGAAGTTGATGTGGTCGGTGATGACCATCAGGTCGCCCACACGGAAGCTTTCGTTGCAAGCACCTGCGGCATTGCTCACAAAGAGGGTCTTGACCCCCATACGGGCAAACACCCTCTCGGGAAATGTCACCTGCTCCATCGTGTAACCTTCGTAATAATGGAAGCGGCCCTGCATGGCCATTACGGTCTTGCCGCCGAGGGTGCCCACTATGAGGTTGCCCTTGTGGCCTATGGCGGTGGACTGGGGGAAATGTGGTATCTCCCCGTAGGGTATCACCAACGGCTCTTCTATCCGGTCGGCCAGCTTGCCCAATCCACTGCCGAGGATAATGGCCACGTTGGGCATGGGTTTGCCGGCATCGGCTATGCGTTGCCTCAGGTAACCTGCTGTCTCTATATTATTGTTATAATCCCAACCCGGTTCCTGGGCGCGATGGCGAAGCTGTTCGTGCTCCCGTACTTCTTTTGCGGCTCTTATCTCTTTTGTCGTTTCCATGGTTATTGTCTCTGGCTTGCAAGAATTAAGAATTAAGAATTTGAATTCTTGAAGTCTCGTTGTCTTGATGTCTCGAATTCTTGAAAAAAGCTTAGTGTGACCCACTTTCACTCCTCTGTTTAATCATATCAATCAGTCGTTGTATCTCGGCGGCACGCTCGTAGTCTTCGCTTTCTTCGCAGCGACGCAGTTCTTCTTCGAGGTCTTCCAAACTGTCTTCTTTCCCCTTCTGACGGCTGTCTTCCACTTTCACGCCGGTTTCTTCTATCACACGTTCGTCGGCAAAGAGGGGTGCTCCCGTGAGCAACGCCAGCGTCACCGCATCGGTGGTGCGGCTGTCAATCCGGTGCTCGTTGAAACCGTCCGACACATGCAGTGTGGCGTAGAACACTCCTTCCACCACCTTTTCGATAACCACCTTGCTCACGGTCAACCCGTAGGTGTTCATCATTTCAACCATCAACTGATGGGTCGTCGGACGCCTGATCCTGCCACTCTCTTCGGGGTGAAGGGCCAGCAGTATACTCTGCGCCTCACTACGCCCGATGACAATGGGTATTTGGCGGCCACCCTCCGGTTCGTGGAGCATGAGCAGGCAGCTGCCTGTCTGCGACATGCCGCTCTGGATGGTAGTAGGGTAGACCTGTTTCATTGACTATAATTTTTAAGTGTTAAGTGTTAAGTGTTAAGTGCTAATTCTTAATTCTTCATTCTTCATTCTTAATTATTAATTCTTAATTTTTAATTTCATTTTCAACTTTCCCCTCCCGCTGCGCGAAATCCTGGAAATCCTGTAAATCCTCTTTCTTCATTTCTGTCGTGTCGGCTGCATCCTGGAAATCTCTGCGCTACGCGTAATTCGAGAGAAATTTCAACTTTCAACTTTCAATTTTCAACTTTAAGATATTCCACCAGTTTCTTCACCGCCAATCCGCGGTGGCTGATGCTGTTCTTCACCTCGAGGGGCATCTCGGCGAAGCTGAGGGCGAAACGGTCGGGCATGAAGACGGGGTCATAGCCGAAGCCCTCACCGACGGAATGCCGTTCGGTGAGAATCTGCCCGTCCACACGGCCTTCGAAGAATTTGGTAGCGGGTAGCGGGTAGCCGGTAGCCGGTAGCCGCTGACTGCTATCAGCTCCCTGCTCCCTGCTCCCAGCTTCAATGGTAGCCGGTAGCCGGTAGCCGGTAGCCCGCTGACTACTATCAGCTCCCTGCTCCCTGCTCCCAGCTTCAATCAGACAGATGACCGTGCGGAAGGCGGCGCGACGGTTGGCCTGACCGTCAAGCGCCTGCAGCAGTTTGTCGATGTTGTCGTCGAAGGAGCAGTGTTCGCCGGCATAGCGGGCGGAATAGACGCCCGGGGCGCCGTGCAGGGCCTCTACCTCCAGCCCGGTGTCGTCGGCAAAGCAGTCGGTATGGGTCCTTTCCCACACCCATTGGGCTTTCTGGAGGGCGTTCCCCTGCAGGGTGTCGGCCGTTTCGGGTATTTCGCCCTGCAGGCCGGCCTCGGCCAAGGTGACCACATCCACCTTCCCGTCGAGCGCGGCACGCACCTCGTCGACCTTGTGCGCGTTGTTGGTGGCAAATATCAGTTGTCTCATTAAGAATTAAGAATTAAGAATTAAGAATTAAGAATTGGACTCAGAGGCTCAGAGACTCTGTTAAGTGCTAAGTGCTAAGTGCTACCCACTACCCGCTACCCGCTATTTCACGGGTTTCTTGATCAGCATGGACAGGAGCACACTCACGACGAGGATGCCCAGGATGACTGCGAGCGACACCAGCGTCTCGATGTGCCAATGGAAGAACTCGCCGCCGATCATCTTGAGGCCGATGAAACAGAGGAGCGCGCCGAGGCCGAAATGGAGCAGCCAGAAGCGGTCGGCAATGTCGCTCAGCAGGAAGAAGAGAGAGCGCAGGCCCATGATGGCGAAGATGTTGGATGTGTAGACGATGACGGGGTCGGTGGTGACGGAGAAAACGGCGGGGATGCTGTCGACGGCGAAGATGATGTCGGAGAACTCGATGACCAGCAGCACGATGAAGAGCGGCGTGAGGAGCACCTTGCCGGCATTGTCCTTGTGGAAGAAGTCGTGTCCGAAACTCTCCTTGGTGACGGGGAAGTGCTTGCTGGCGAATTTCACCACAGGATGGTTGGCGGTGTCAATCTGTTCGTCGCTCTGCGGACGGAACATCTTCACGCCGCTGTAGATGAGGATGACGCCGAAGATGGCCAGCAGCCAGGAGAACTTGGTGACAAGGGCACCGAGGGCGAAGATGAAGATGAAGCGGAGCACTATGGCGCCGAAGATGCCCCAGAAGAGCACACGGTGGTAGTATTCGCGCTTGATGCCGAAGCTGACGAAAATCATTATCATCACGAAGATGTTGTCGATGGAGAGGCTCTCCTCGAGGAAGTAGCCGGCCAGAAACTGTTCGGCCGTCTCGTGCCGGTAGGCGTTCAGCTCCGCCAGGCTGGCAAAGTCGCTCACCGAACGGCCGTGGACCCACTCGGCGTGGAAGAAGAGCAGGGCGGCGAAACCCATGGCCAGCGCCACCCACATGGCCGTCTGCAGGGCCGCCTCCTTGACACCCACCACATGGTCCTTCTTGTGGAACACGGTCAGGTCGAGCGTCAGCATCACCACGACGAAGACCATGAAGATGATGAAGAAAAGATTGTTCATCGGTACAATAATTTTATTAGTGTTTAGTTGTTAGTGGGTAGTGTTAAGTGTTAAGTGCTACACACTACCCACTACCAACTACCCACTAATAACTGACTTTATGGTAAAATATTGTGACATCTTTTGGAGTTTTTTTAAAATCGGCACCTTCACCATCGGCGGAGGGTATGCCATGATACCGCTGATGCAGCGTGAATTTGTGGAGAAACACCACTGGATGAGCGAGGAGGAGTTCCTCGACGAGGTGGCCCTCTCGCAGACGATGCCCGGGGTGTTTGCCGTCAACATGGCCACCGTGACCGGTTACCGGCTCATGAAGGGGCGCGGGGCTCTCGTCGCCATCGCCGGCAACATCATGATGCCTGTGGTCTTCATTCTTCTGCTGGCCCTCTTCTTCCGTGCTTTCCGCGAGAATGTCGTTGTGGAGCGTCTCTTCATGGGATTGCGGCCCGCGGTGGTGGCCCTCATTGCGGCACCCGTTTTCACGCTGGCGCGGAATGCGGGGATTAGCTGGCGCAACGTGTGGATTCCGGTGGTGAGCGCCCTGCTGGTATGGCTGCTGGGGGTCAGCCCGGTGCTTGTGGTGAGCGGTGCCGTGCTGCTCGGCTGGCTGTTCAGGAAAAGTGTTTAGTGTTAAGTGTTAAGAATTAAGAATTAAGAATTAAGAATGAAGAATTAAGAATGAAGAATTAAGAATTAAGAATTAGCACTTAGCACTTAACACTTAACACTTAACACTTATTATGATTTTTCTGGAGCTTATATACACTTTCCTACTCATCGGCGCCCTGACCTTCGGCGGAGGCTACTCGATGGTGGCACTCATCCAAGGCGAGGTGGTGACCCATCACGGCTGGATGACGGCTGCCGAGTTCACCGACCTGCTGGCCGTGAGTCAGGCCACCCCCGGCCCCATCGGCATCAACACGGCCACCTATGCCGGCTATACGGCCGTCGTCAACGCCGGCTATCCCCAATGGGCGGCAGTGGGCGGCTCGCTGGCAGCCTCCCTGTCGGTCATCGTCATCCCTGTGGCGCTGATGATGTTGGTGGGCTCGTGGATTATGCGGCACAAGGAGCAGCCGGTGGTGGCCGCCGTGATGCGGGTGCTCCGTCTGGTCGTCATCGGACTTATCGCCGCTGCCGCCCTCGGCTTGATGACGGGCGAGAACTTCGGGAGCGTCGGCCTCAATCGCAGGTTCGTCACCTCGGCAGTTGTCTTCACCGCCGTCTTCATCCTCTCGTGGCGCTACAAGAAAAGCCCCATTCTGCTCATCCTGGCGTCGGGCCTGTTGGGACTCATCGTCTACTGAAACGCTTGATGAATCTTATCGACAGGCAGGCTGTGCCGAAATAGACTCCGGCCTGCAGCCACAGGGCCAGCAGCTCGTGGCGCACCTCGTGCAGCGTGGCACCCATCGAGCTGATGCGCACGAAGCCTTGTATGCCGGGCGTCGAGGGGAAGAGGTAGGAGAAGACATACCAGAAGCGCGGCATGTTGCTCTGCGGCCACACCACACCGCTCAGGAAGAACAATATCACGGAGAAGAAGAGGCAGCAAAGCAGCATGCTCATCCGCTCGCGGGCGAAGATGTTGCCCAGCGTCATTGCGAAGCAGGTGATGGCTATCACATAGGGCAGCACCAGCATCATCACGTCCAGCGGGCGCCCCAGCTGCGGCATGCCGAAGAGGTGGGGGATGATCCAGAGGTCGAGCAGCGTGATGGGGATGTATATGAACAGGAAGCAGAAGAGACGCCCGAGGGTGACACGGTAGACCGAGCGGGAGCGCAACCGCGGCGGAATGAGCCGCAGGGCCTTGCGGTTCTCGTTGGCGTCGCCGCAGAGCACACAGATGCCGAAAAAGAGCGTCTGGTGCACCACCAGCATCAGCAGCGCGGGTATGAAATAGGAGGCGTAGCCGCCACCGGGGTTGTAGAGCTTCACGTCGTCGTAGGCCACAGGCTCGATCAGCGTGCGTGCCTGTTCGCCCGTGACACCCTCTGCGGCCTGGAAGGTCAGCTGCGTGGTCTTCATCTCGTCGAGCAGCACATTGCTGCCGCCCAACAGCGCATTCTTGTAGTAGATGAACGAGCTGATGTCCGTCACCACAGTCACCCTGCCCGTTCGCTGGTGCGCTATCAGCGCGTCATAGTCCTTCGGAACAAGGAATATGGCCTTCACGCTGTGCTCGCGCAGCAGCTGCTCGGCATCGCCGATATTGGCGCAGCGGTAGGCCACATGCACCTCCGGCGTGGCGTCAAGCTTGTGCACGAAGCGCTTCGCGTCGCACCCCTGCGACAGGTCCACCACAGCCACCGCCATCTCCGTCAGCACCTCCAGGTGGTAGATATAATAGTAGAGTGGCGGATAGACCACCGTGGCAAGGAAGAAGATGACCACCGTCGTCTTGTCACCGAACACACGGCGCACCTCGGCTGCGAAGACATCCCACGTGTCCTTCAGGTGACCCGTCATTCTCTTCAGCATGCCAGCCTCCTTTCATATTGGCGGTTCAGCATGGCGGCACCTATTAGCGACAGCAGCCAGAAGGCCGTCAGCATGGCCGTCTG
>JAEEGL015513083.1_pt1 | contig 14789 bp, 12 predicted proteins | sample 9134231 | NCBI WGS metagenome assembly JAEEGL01 (sample SAMN16246548, study PRJNA631951) | gut metagenome | biome: gut microbiome; feature: rumen; material: fiber-attached | host: Bos | place: Iran: Karaj | collected 2018-10 | reverse complement strand
TCCCCGTAGCGGGCAAAGGTCTGCAGGTCCGTCACCTGCCCGTCGATGGGGGTGTAGTCCACCTTGAAGTCCCCGCTGCAGATTACCACCCCGGCGGGGCAGGTAATCGCAATCGCACAGGCGCCGGCGATCGAATGGCTCACATGGATAAACTGGCAGGAGAACCGGCCCAGCTGCACCGTGTCCCGCGGCTCCACCACATGCATCGGAATGCCGTCCACGCGGTATTCCTTCAGCTTCAGGTCCACCAGCGCCAGGGTCAGCTTTGTGCCGTAGATATGGGAAGGCGCCTGTTTCAGGATATAGGGGGTGGCGCCGATATGGTCTTCATGCCCGTGGGTGAACAGGTAGCCGCGGATATGGTCCCGTTTCTCCATCAGGTAGGAGATGTCGGGAATCACCAGGTCCACGCCCAGCATATCTTCCTTCGGGAAAACGCTGCCGCAGTCCACGATAATGATGTCGTCCTCATACTCGAAGACGTACATGTTTTTGCCGATTTCGTCCACGCCGCCGAGGGACACGATCCGCAGGCGGCTGGCTTCCTTCTTTTCGGGAGAGGCCTTCGTGCTCACGATGAACCTCCTTTCGTACGTACAGATATAATGCAGACAAGGGAGTATCAGCACGGTTTCCCGGCCGCGTATCCCGTTGGTTCGCTCGTATGAAACTCACACCTGAATACAGTATATCACGGAAAATTTCAAACGTCCAGACTTTTATTTTCAACGAATTGAAAACTTTTTCGTCCTGCCGGCGTGCCGTGTGCCCCGCGCGGATACCGCGTCGCCGTGACATCGGTGCCGGATTGTGGTACAATCATTCGCAGACAACCGGAAACGGAAGCAGATTCCTGCCAGGCAGGATGCAACAGGAGATCATCATGCTGACAATGATTCTTCAAATGACCGGCGTGACCGCGCTGTATATATTGCTGACTTTTGTGCTCTGGAAATGGACCCGCAGCGGCAAACTGAGCCGGCGGCAGAAGCTGCTGATCGGTCTGGTCTACGGCGGGGCTTCCGTGCTCTCCACCCATTTCAGCATCGATTACAGCCACATGCTGCTGAACGTCCGCGATCTCGGCCCGCTGACGGCGAGCCTCTTCTTTGATCCGTGGTCCGGCATCATCGCCGGGCTGATCGGCGGCGTCGAGCGCTATATTGCCGGCACATACTGGGGCATCGGCAGCTATACGCGCATCGCCTGCAGCGTATCCACCTGCCTGGCCGGTTTTCTGGCCGCCGGATTGCGGATCTGGCTTCTCCGGAATAAAAATCCCTCCGCTGTTTTTGCCTTCATCCTCGGCGCTGTGATGGAAGTGTTCCACATGTATGTCGCGCTCATCACCCACCGGGAGGACATGGAAATGGCCATGTACGTCGTCCGGACCTGCTCCGGCCCGATGATCGTATTCACCGGGCTGGGACTTTCCGCGTCCTCTGTGCTGCTGCGCTTGCTGGCCGGGGAATGGGTCCATCCTTTCCGCGTCCTTCCGCGGAATAAGATTTCCCTTTCGCAGAAGTTCCAGTTCTGGCTCTTCCTGGTTACGCTGGGCGTCCTGCTGCTGAACCTTCTCCTGGCTTTCATGCTCCAGACCCAGTCGGCCCTCCAGGACGCCCGGGATATGCTGGCCTCCGCCGCCGGGGATGTCAGGGCCGGCTGGGAAAAGAATCCCGGGCTGCTGCAGGATGAATCGCTGACATTCCGCGTAAGCCGGGAAGGTTCTTTTGATATCCTTTCCGGCCGCGATACCGTTGTTGCCGGAGCCCATAAGCTCACCCCGCCCGATGAGGAAGACCTGCGGCAGATTGCCGGCGCCTCCGCGGATGAATACTTCACCGCGCAGCTTTTCGGCAGGGAATCGTTCTGCCTTCTGGAAGAGCTGGACAAAACCCATTCGGTGCTGGTCACTGTCCCTACGTCGGAGATCTATTCCGGCCGGATGGACCAGATGCTGGAAATCGCCTTCTCGGATATCATTCTTTTCGCCGTCATCTATTCCCTGATCTCTCTGCTCGTACAGGAAATCGTTGTCAATAACCTGGGCCTGGTCAACGACTCCCTCGGCCGGATCACAGACGGCAACCTGAACGAGGTTGTCAACGTGCGCGGTTCCTCGGAGTTCTCCTCCCTGTCCGACGATATCAACATGACCGTTTCCACCCTGAAAAGCTATATCGCCGCGGCGGAAAAACGGATGGAGGAGGAACTGGAGTTCGCCCGCGTCATCCAGGATTCCGCGCTGCCGAAAAACTTCTCGTTCCCCCGCAGCGATTTTGAACTGTACGCCCTGATGGATCCGGCCCGCGAAGTCGGAGGCGATTTCTACGATTTCTTCTTTGTGGACCGGAATAAGCTTGCCCTGGTCATCGCCGACGTTTCCGGCAAGGGAATTCCCGCGGCGCTTTTCATGATGCAGGCAAAAACGGCGATCCGCGGCCTGGCGGAATCCTGCCCGGAGCCGACGGACGTGCTTTTCCGCGCCAATAATGTGCTGTGCGAAGGCAACGACGCGGAGATGTTTGTGACCGTCTGGCTCGGCATCATCGACCTGCAGACCGGGCGGATGAAATGCGCCAGCGCGGGCCACGAATATCCCGTGCTGATGCCTGCGGGCGGCAGCTTTGCGCTGCTGAAGGACAGGCACGGGCTGCCGCTTGCGGCCATGCAGGATACGAAATACCGCGCATATGACCTTGTGTTCAAACCGGGAGACCGGATCTTCGTCTATACGGACGGCGTGCCGGAGGCCATCGATCCCGGCCTGCAGGCCTACGGAACCGGCCGCCTGGTAGGCACGCTGAACAGCGCGAAAACCGCGCCGCAGAAAACCCTCCTGACCGCTGTCCGCAAGGACCTTCAGGCATTCCAGGGAACCGCGGACCAGTTTGACGATATCACGATGCTCGGCTTTACCTATCTCGGCGGCGAATAATCCGCATTTCCTGAACTCCGCCGGCACAGCCGGCGGAGTTTTTGCGCTCAGTCCGATATAAAAAGCGCTCCGCCCCGCGGCGGAACGCGCACTGAACACTAACCACTAACCACTAACCACTTATCTTGGGCAGGAACTCCCGCAGCCGCTCGATCGGTACGGGGCGTGAATACTTGTACCCCTGCAGATAGGACGCGGACATGCCGCGGCACCGGGCCTCGTCGCTTTCGTCCTCCACGCCTTCATACAGCACGGAATAATTCATGTCCCGGAACATGTTGGCCAGGTTCTCCACGATCTTTTCGGACCGCTCGTCCGCCCCGCTGGCAAGCACAAGGGACCGGTCGAACTTGATGATGTCGAAGGGCAGCTCCATGATCCGCTCCATATTGGAGTAGCCGGTTCCGAAATCGTCCAGGTAGAACTTGATGCCTCTGCCGCGCAGCTCCTCGATCTTTTCCTTCACGACCATAAAGTCCGCCTCGGAGCGGGACTCGGTCAGCTCGATGGCGATCTTGTCGCCCTCGAGCAGGTTGTCGTCGATCACCCGGGAGATATCCGCGCAGAATCCGGCCTCCTTCAGCTCCAGCACGGATACGTTCACGCTGATCCGGCGGAGTTCGTAGCCTTCCGCGCATATGCGCCGGATCTCCCGGCAGGTTTTGTTCAGGATGATCTCCGTCAGCGCATGGATATAGCCGTGCTCCTCCGCCAGGGGGATAAACTGGTCGGGATACACCATGCCCGCCTCGTCCAGCTGCAGCCTCATCAGCGCCTCGGCCGTATCAAACCGGCCGGTGCCGATGTTGTATACCGGCTGGCAGTAGGCCAGCACCCGGGGATCGTCCGGATCGTTCCTGCTGCAGATGTCGGCCAGCTCCCGCAGGATGTATTCGCTGCGGTTGAACCGGAGGATGTCCTCCGGCGATACACGGTGGACAGTGTTCTCCGGAATCTCCCGGTGGATATTCCGGATCAGGCTGGCATATTCGTTCTTCCGGCTGATCTCTTCCATGGACTCGCCGATGACGATTTTGTAGTCGTAATGGAGGCGCTGGTACTGCTGGTGGAATCCGGCCAGGATGTTCTGGATCCGCTGCTCATAGTCGTGGTTCCGGGACTTGGGAACCAGCAGCACCAGATGGCCGTTGCCGATCTGGAACAGGACGCAGCTGCGGAAATAATCCGCCGTGAACCGGCGGACCACCGCCTGCACGTTTTCCGGAAGCATCTTCCCTTCCCCGTTGAATTCCGACAGGAATAAGCTCAGGTATATGAAAGGCTTGTTATGCGCATGCATATAGCGGACCATGTCCTGCATGGCGCGGCTGTCCACCGCGCCGAGGGCCGCGTTGAAGGGATTGGAATGCATGATGTACATCATCGCGACAACCGGGAACAGGAAGGTAATCGTGGTGAATGACGACCGGCCGAAAACCTGCTGCAGCCCCATGACCAGGAAAGCGACCCCTACGGACACGAAAAAGCCGTTCATGACCCGCTTGTACAGCCGGTGCTTTACATTGAGCATCAGCAGTATATGGAACGTGCAGAACAGCACGTACCCGATCATGAAGAAATCCACCCCGCGGGGGAACACCCCGTATTCCGTCACGGTATAGGCGTTCCCGCTCAGCACCGTAATCATCTCGGCCAGGATCATGGCGCCGGCCAGGACTCCCGCGACGGCGGCCGCGATCCGCCGGGAGTGCGCGTTTATGCCGGTTACCTCCAGGACGTACAGGGCAAACATAAAGAACACGCCGTACAGGATCGCGTGGTAAGCCAGCCGCATGCCTGCGATCGCGCGGAAACAGGCGGGATTGCCCGCTTTCATCATGCAGTTGAAACCCACGTTGACCAGTGCGGCGATCAGCAGGGAACCCAGGATCCCCAGGAACAGGCGGAAGCCCAGGTTCTTGGACACATATGAGGTCATGACCAGGCCGAACATAAGCAAACAGAGCGCCATCACCGAAACGTCGCCCACGTATGAATAGCTCTCCCAGAAGGTGCTCTGCACGGCCCGTCAACTCCGTGTTCCGGTCAAATCTGTCTTTAAATACCGTCAGGAAAGCGGCGGGAAGGATCCCTTTCCCGCCTTTTTCCTTTGATTTTATTATATGGAATCGTTTCCGGAATGTCAACACTTAACCCGATTAATCATTATTTGCTCAGCATACTGCCCTCAGGGCTGCGCAATGAGCCGGATCACGTTCCATGACAGCGCCGGCAGCTTCACGGTGGCTTTTCCGCCGTCCACCTTGCCGCCGCGGACCTTCTTCGGCGCCACCTCGTCCGGTTTCTCCTCGGTGTTGACCGCCTTCACGTCGTCGTGGTGCAGCACCCAGTGCTCCGCGATCTTCATATCCGGGAACGCCCGCAGGTCGCAGGCCAGCTGGATATCCTCATTCAGGTCCCGGTTCACGGCGAAAATCGTCAGGCTTCCGTCGTCAGCCAGCGTGGCCGCGGCGTCCGCCAGCGGCACGTTTTCATAATCCCGGCAGTCATACACCGGGGAGGTTACCAGCGGCCGCAGGGCGGTTCCGCGCCCGTACTTCGACGCCTGCATCATCGGCCAGAATATCGTCTGGGCCCAGACGCCGCCGCCGTTGCGCGTCATGATCGGCGCGATCACGTTGACCAGCTGCGCCAGGCAGGCGATCTTCACCCGGTCCGCGTTCTTCAGGAAGGTGATCAGGATCGCGCCGGCCAGCAGCGCATCCTCGAAGTTGTATACGTCCTCCAGCAGCGGCAGGGCCCTGCCCCACTTGTCCGCCTTCCAGACCTCCTGGTCCTGCTGGTTGGAATGGTACCAGACGTTCCACTCGTCAAAGGACAGGTTCAGCTTCTTCTTCGCGTGCTTTTTACCTCCCACCGCGTCGCAGATGGCCACGACCTCCTTGATAAAGGCGTCCAGGTCCATGCTGCGCGCCAGGAAGCCGGGCGTATCCCCGGTGGGGTTGCCGTAATACCGGTGCAGGGAAACATAGTCCACGTTGCTGTAGCACTCGTCCAGCATCGTGTATTCCCATTCCCCGTAGGTCGGCATGTCATGTGCGGCGCTGCCGCAGGCAACCACCTCGATGGAGGGATCCACCCACTTCATGACCTTGGCCGCCTCGTTGGCGACCCGGCCGTATTCATACGCGGTTTTGTGGCCGATCTGCCAGGGGCCGTCCATCTCGTTTCCCAGGCACCAGAGCTTGATACCGAAGGGGTTCTTCGCCCCGTTCTTGATCCGCAGGTCGGACCAGTAGCTTCCGCCCTTATGATTGGCGTATTCCACCACGTTCCGGGCCGCGTCTGGCCCCCGGGTGCCCAGGTTCACCGCGTACATCACAGAGGTGTTGGCCTTCTTCGCCCATTCGGCAAACTCGTGCAGGCCCACCTCGTTGGTTTCCGTGGTGGCCCAGGCCAGGTCCAGCCGCTTCGGCCGCTGGTCCCTCGGGCCGATGGAGTCCTCCCAGTTGAAACCGGAGACGAAGTTGCCGCCCGGATACCGCACCACCGGCACGCCCAGCTCCCGGACCTTCTCAATCACGTCCTGCCGGAAACCGAACTTGTCCGCCGTGGGATGGCCGGGCTCATAAATCCCGCCGTATACCGCACGGCCCAGATGCTCAATAAAGGACCCGTAAATCCGCGGATCCACCTCGCCGATGATGAAATCCTTATCCAGAATCATCGTCGCTTTTTTCATCGGTTATTCCTGCCTCTCTGAACCGCGCCGGGGGGACGGGTTTTCCGGGGCGCACCGCCCCCGGCGCATCGTTCTCTCCTTTATTCTCCCAACATGCCCATGGCAATTATGTCTTCCCGGCTCAGTCGCGCCAGGCAATGGCCTCCACGGCGGCGGGGGTGATCCCGTTGGCGGCGCACCAGTCCAGGATGTCGCTGTCCGCCATCAGGCGGAACACGATGGTGCTGCCCGGGATGATTTCTTCGCTCAGCATGGTAGTATTGTTCATCAGCAGGGGAAGCCCGTCCGCGTCCGTCAGCAGGACCGCGGCGGAGCATTCCAGGTTGGTGTCCAGCGTATTGGTCACAGTCGCCCGGATGGTGCCGGAATATCCGGCGTCCTTCGGCGCCGTGAATTCAGCCGTAGCGTCGATGCGCTGGTAAGGCGAGGCCCATTCGTTTTCCCCGAAAACGAGGTCCCCCTGAACCGAAGCCGGCGTTCCCTCCACCGATACCTGCAGTTTGACGTATGCCGTTTCGCCGGGGGCCAGGCTGTTCGGATAACAGCTGATGTCGAAGAAGCCGCTCGTCCGGGCGATTTCGTTTCCGTCCGCGTCCAGCACCGCCATGTACATCTTGTCCATGTCCGGGCACACCAGCTTATCCCCGTCGTTCCGCACCTTGGCGAGATAAATCATGTTATTGCTCCAGAAGCCTTTCACAAACATCACGTTGGAAGCCAGCACCGTCAGGTTCGAAGCCATATCGGCTGTCAGGGCCGCCGGCGCCTCCGCGGCCGCCTCCTCCCCTTCCGCGGCACAGAACACCGGGATCATCAGGCAGAGCGCCAGCAGCAGAACCAGAGCTTTCTTCATATTCCATTCCTCCTTCAGCCTTCCCCGCGGGAGGCTTTTCTTCTTCCTGTATTCTACCATCCGGCGCATGAATATTCAACGGTTTCCTCATTCTCCGGCAGGGTGACCATATCCAGGGCCCGGCGGTGCCAGCGCTTGGCCGTGCTGGGATCCACGCTCATCTCCGCGGCGGCCTGGCTCCAGGTCTTTCCTTCCAGATAGCGGTATTCCAGCAGCAGCTGGTATTCCCGGACCGGCACCGCGGCAATCACGCCCTCCGTTTCCCGGCTGACCCGGACCAGCTCCTCCACCTTGCGGGCCATCTCCTCCCCTTCCTCCTCCAGGCATTCCAGGGTCCGGACAAACGGCGCTTCCGCCTTCGGCGACGACGCCACGCGCTCCTGGGAAGCCCATCCCCGGGCGATGTCGGTCATCCGCGCGCGCAGCCGGTCCATCCGCCGCATATGCAGGTCGATCTGCTGTTCCAGCATCCGCGCGCGGGAAAGATACTCCACCTTGGTCATCTCTCTTCCTCCTTCTTCAGGGCCTCTGCCAGCTTCGGCCCGTCCATATCCGTAAGGCATTCAAACCAGCGGGAACGGAAGAACCGCTCCGCGTCCTCCATCAGGGCCCGGGCCGCATGGCGGGCGTTTCCCCGTTTCCGCCTGCGGAGCAGGGCCCTGGCCTCGCGGTAGTCCTTCACCGCCTGGCGGACGACGGCTTTCGCCAGCCCGTCCCACCCCGGGGAATCCTCGTCCGGCTGTTCCTCCGGGAAGCTTTTTTCCGGCAGGTTTGTCATGCGTACTTCCTCCTGTCATCATTTGAATGATTTATGTTGCTCCCATTCGGGAGCATATGCGGTCAAAAAAATACCGCCCGGGCTGATTGCATTATAAAAGCCCCGGAATCGGCTGTCAATCCCGGTTGGAAATTATTTTTGTTACAAAATGTTGACTTTTGGGAGCAAACGGGCATATACTGGTAGCCGGGAAAAAGGATCCGATCATGGGAGGTGGAACCATTGACCCTCGGTGAATATCTGGTTCAGGCCCGGGCCGAACGCGGCTGGTCCCAGCGGGACCTGGCGGAGCAGGCGCGCATCAGCCCCGCGGAAGTATCCCGCGTGGAATCCGGTTACCGCCGGAAGCCGTCCCCCGCCGTGCTCCGCGCGATGGCGGACGCGCTGGTCATCAGCTACCCCTACCTGATGCAGCTGGCCGGCTATATTGAGGAAACCCACGAGGAGGAAGCCGCTTTTGAACAGGTTTTCCGGGATGAAGAAACCGGCGAGATCGTGGACGTGGTCCGCGGCGCGAAGGAGATGATCCGCACGGACGCCGCCTGGGCCAACGCGGCCTACCGCGTATCCCGCGAGCTGAATGAGGAGGACCGGAAGCTGCTGACCGAAATGACGCTGGCCTATCTGAAAACCCATAAGGCCCTGCATCCCCCGAAGGGGAATCCGGACTGACCATGGAATACTATCACCCGAAATACGATACCCTCCGGCTGCTGAGCGATGCCGGCCGCTTCCTGGTGGCGGACCGGCTGAAGCGGTTTCTCCGGGATTACGAAGTCCGGGAATGGCCGGTGAACTGTTTCGCCCTGCTGCGCAGGATTCAGGAGTCCGGAAAAATCAATCTGGCCCTGCAGACCTGCTCCGGCCTGTCCGGCGGATTTGACGCGGTCACCGAATACCTTCCGTCCATCGGATGCTACCTGGTGATTACAAAGCCGCCGCCGGAAAACTGGGCGCAGCGTTCCTCCGCCCGGCGCTGCAATTTCACCCTGGCGCACGAGCTGGGCCATATTTTCCTCGGGCACATGGAAATCCCCCGGGAGGCAAAATCCGAACAGCACCTGGAACGGGACGATGCCGAAGCGGACGAGTTCGCCTCCCGCCTGCTGATGCCGGAAAAGCTGATTCTCACCGGCCGCTTCGCCTCCCGCGCGGAAATGGCCGCCGCCTTCCTGGTCTCCGAACAGGCGTGCTGGCACCGGCTGAACAACCTGCACCGGCTGGACCGGCTGGCCTGCCCGCCGCCGGAATGCCCGGAGTGCGGCAGCCGCCTGATTTCCCCCTGGGCCCGTTTCTGCCGCCACTGCGGCGCCTTTCTCCGCCCCGGGGAGGACCGCGCGCTTCCGGAGGAGGCGCAGGAGGATGCGCCGGTCATCCGCTTTCCCCTGCCCCGTGAATGCCCCTTCTGCGGAACGGACATCCTGCCGCTGCCCGGCGGGGAATGCACCGTCTGCGGCGTTCCCTGGAACAATCCCTGCCTCGCGGAATACGACCAGCCGCGGCATCCGAACCCGGCGGCCGCGCTGTTCTGTGAAATCTGCGGTGCCGAAACCACCTGCGCCTCCATGTTCAGGAACCCCATATAATAATATCGGGAGCGGGCCCGGCCGGGCCCGCTCCCTCACTAATCACTAACAACTGATCACTTTTCTTTCCGCTGGAGCGTGATCGAGTTGCCTCCCTCGGACAGGATCAGCTTGTCGCCTTCCATCCGGATATCCATTTTGGAATTCTCGGCAACCAGCTTGCCGTCCTCAATCCGGTAATCGGTCTCCTGGGAATCGCTCTGGCCCATGTATTCCATATACAGGGTCATCTTCCCGTCCTTGAACGTCATCTGCAGGGTCGCGCCCATTTCCCTGACCGCGGCCAGCTCGGACGCCACGTCCTCCCCGCCTTCGCCGCCGGTGGCGCTGACCAGGTCCCACGTCCCCTCGACCGACGGCACTGCCGCGGCCGCCTTTTCATTGCCGTTCCCGCCGCCGCAGGCCGTCAGCAGCAAAACCGTCACCAGCAGCAGGGAAACGATTGCGGTTTTTTTCTTCATGGTCCTTCCATCCTTTCTTTTTTCCGCCGGCTGCGGACCGGATGATTATACCACACCGCCGCGGAACAGGCAAACCCGGCAGGAGTTGCGCGCCGGCAGGGAGAATGTATAGGAGAAACGATAACTGCCGGGGAGGAATACCGCCGTCCATGAGTAAACGAATCACCGCCGTTTTCCTGCTGCTTGTGCTGCTTGCCGCGGGGACCGCCGCCCGGGGGGAAACCGGCATGCAGTTCGGGGAGGAGAGCTTTAAACACCTCCGGACGCTGATGACCCTGCTGAGATCCGCGTACGAAACGCCGAAGAGGCGGAATGAAAGCGCGGAGGAGGCGGAGATCGCCGCCATCGCCGCCGTCAGCGAAACCGAGGGGCTGATTGCCCGGGATATCGCGGAAAACTGGCGGAAGATCTATCTGGACAGGAACTATCCGGTCTACCTGTTCAAAAAGGGGGAGGAAACCGCCTCCGCGCTGGAAGCGTCCGGCGCGGAATTCGGCAGCACCCACGCCTTTGTGGTGCTGGGCTACGCGCTGCGGAACGGCGAGATCAGCAAGGAGCTGAAGGCCCGGTGCAACGCGGCGGCAGCGGCGGCCCGTTCCTACCCGGATACGATCCTGGTCTGCACCGGCGGGGCAACCGGCGCCAACAATCCGGACCGCCGCACCGAAGCCGGGGTGATGAAGGAATACCTGGTGAATACCTGCGGAATCGACCCGGAGCGGATCCTGACCGAGGACCAGTCCCTCAGCACGCAGGCCAACGCCGTGAACACCTTCCGGATCCTGGAGGAGCGGGGCATCCGCACGGTTACCATCGTCACGTCCCACTATCACCAGCGCTGGGGGCAGGCGGTGTTCAACGCCGTGTTCTCACAGTTCCGCCGGACCGGGGGATATGAAGTGGACATCGTGCTCAATTACTGCTGTAAAGTCGCGGTACCGGCCGCCTATGAACATGACGACCGGTTCGCGGTATCCCAGATATTGGACTTGTTTCATTGACAGGAACCGTTATTCCGCCGGCGGCGCGCTGCCGCCGGATTTTTTCTTTTCCGCGTACATCCGCTTGTCCGCGCGTTTCAGCACTTCCTCCGTCGTTTTGTCCGCGTCGGGATGGAAGGACGCGAGCCCCTTGGCTACGGATATCTTTTCCCAGGCGTTTTCCGCCTGCGCGTTGTGCTCCTCCGCCGCCCGGTCGAATTCCTGCGCCAGGCGCACCCGGTCGGCATAATCCTGCTGGGTCAGCAGCACGGCGAACTCATCCCCGCCCAGCCGGAATACCGGGCTGTGGCTGAATACGCGGCAGATCAGGCCGCAGGCTGTCCGGAGATAAACATCCCCGCGGTCATGGCCGTATTCGTCGTTGATTGCCTTGAGCGCGTTGCAGTCAAACATCATGATGCCGAACTCCGGCTGCTCCCCGGCGGGGGCCTGGCGGATGGACTGGTTCAGCCGCCCGGCCAGGATATTGAAAGCCGCCTTGTTTTTCACCCGGGTCAGCCCGTCGGTATAGGCCTTGCTGTTCAGGTCGCTGATATAGAGCTGCAGATGGTCCCGCATCTCCCGGAAAGTCCGGGTCAGCTGGCCGATCTCGTCCTTTCCCTCGTAATCCAGCTCCGCCCCGTAGTCGCCGTCGGACAGCCGCGCCGCGGCGGAACTCAGCCGCTGCAGCGGCCGGGTCATCCGGCGGACAATCAGGGAAACCGCCAGAATCAGCAGCGCCAGAATGGCCGCCGCGATGAGGATGACCCGGAGCTCCAGCCGGTGCCAGACGGCCTTGACCTCCGAGGTCGGAGCGGTGATCACCAGCTTCATGCCGTTGGAAAGCGTCGCGAAAGCCAGCTGCTTTTCAACGCCGTCCGCGTCATAGATGATCACGTCGTTTCCGGAATCGTCTTTGGAGAACACCTGGGTCTGCAGCAGGGCGTCGCCCTCCCGCCGGGTGCCGATTTCCCATTCCGGATGCGCCAGCACGGTTCCGTCCGCGTCCAGCAGGCAGGCGTAGCCGCTGTCATAGATCTGCACGCTGTCTACCCGGTCCTGCATGGTGGTGAACAGGATATCCATGCCCAGCACGCCGATCAGCCGGCTCGCCTTGTAAATCGGCGCCACGTAGGATACCGTCCACCGTTCGCCCAGGCTGAGCGCCCGGTAGGGCCCGATCCAGGAGGGGCGGCCCCGCCGGATGGTCGTGTAGTACCAGGTGGATTGCTCCATATCCTCAGGATCCAGGTCCCGGGCGTCCAGGGGCAGCTGCTCCTCAAAGCCGGACTTGCCGGCCCTGGAATAGTAAAACCCGTGCCCGTTTTCACTGATTTCCGCGGCGATGCAGTAATAGTAGGTCACCACGCCGCTGGTGTGGTTGGCCACGCTGGCGAAAGCCTCCTGCACATCGGCGGAATGCGTCGCCAGGTATTGGTCCAGCCGCTCGGCCTGCTCCGGCGTCCGCGGCCCATTTTCCGCGGCGGAGCCTGCTGCCCCGCATTCCACCAGGACCACCGGGTCCAGGATATCCGTCGCGTAATGGGCGGCCATCTCCACCGACTGGCGGATGCTGCCCAGGTATTCGTCCAGCGACTGCTGCACATTGCGGCTCAGCAGGTTCATATTCGCCGCCGCGCTCCGGTCCCACTCCGTGCGCAAGGTAGTGTATGTCACCGCCGCGAACGCCAGCATGCAGAGCAGCACGGCGGCGGCGGTAACGGCGATGATCCTGCTTCTGATCGAATGCATGTCATATCCTCCGGTGTCTTACTCGGCGCCGACGGCGATTTCACGGAAACAGGGCTGGATCCAGCCGTTCCAGTCGGTCCGGAACCCGGTGATCCGTTCCCCGGTCACGTACAGGTGGGTCCGGGAGAACAGCGGGATCCACGCTGCGTCCTCCTGGATGATTTTTCTCTCCAGCTCCGCGTATTCCATCATCCGGGCCGCGTCAAACGGAATGCTCCGGGCTTCCTGCACCCTCCGGATCACCGCTTCGTCCGGATAGCAGAGGCTGCGGTACACGGTGTTCTCCGCGGTGCCGAAAAACGGATAAAGGAAATTATCCGGATCGTCGTAGTCCGCAAACCAGGTGGCTGTATAGCACGCAATCTGCCCGCTGCCCCGCAGCTGCATGAACTCGCTGTCCTCCATGGGCTTCAGGGTCAGCCGCACCCCGATCTTTTTCCACATATCGGCCGCCAGCTCCAGCGTCTCCCGGGGCCGGCTTCCGGCGGAGGTCCGTACTGCAGCCTCCAGCTCAAACCCGTCCGGATAACCGGCTTCGGCCAGCAGCCTGGCCGCCTCCTCCGGATCGCAGGGGATTTCCGCCAGTTCCGGGTTGAACCCGTTCAGCGCGTGGGGGAAGATGCCGTTTTCCACCTGTCCCCGGCCGCTGTACAGCGCGTCCAGGATCACCTGCCGGTTCAGGGCCAGCTGCAGGGCCCGGCGCACGCGGGCGTCGTTCAGCGGCGCGATGGATTCGTTCAGCGCGATATAGGTAATGTCCACCTGCGGGGCGGAATACAGCCGGTCCTGGTAGATATCCCCGTGAACGAAGTATTCCGCCTCGTCCCCCAGCTCGTCCAGGTCCAGCAGGTCCAGCTCGCCCCGCTCAAACATCAGCCGCTGCTCCACCTCGTCCGACACAAACAGAAGTTCCAGCCCCGCGCAGGCCGGGGCGCCGCGCCAGCAGACCGAATTGGCCCGCAGCCGCATGCCTTCCCCGGGCGTCCAGGTTTCCAGGATGAACGAACCGGTGCCGATCGTATGGGCCGGATCCTTTCCGAACAGGTCCCCGGCTTCCCGGACGCTCTTCTCGCTCAGAATCGAGGCGCCGGGCATGGACAGGGAGGCCAGGAATGCCGGAAACGGTTCCGTCAGCGTAATGGTGAAAGACCGGCCGCCGGTGATTTTGAAGCCGGCCAGGTCATCCGCCTCCCCCCGGGACAGCGCGTCCGCCCCGGCGATCTCCGCCGCGATCTCCCGGTTGCGGCTCTCCGGATGGGCCAGAAGCCGGGTCAGGGTATACCGCACGTCCTCAGGCGTCAGCGGATCCCCGTTGGAAAAGCGGACGCCCTCCCGAAGCCGGAAGGAATAGGTCAGCCCGTCCGCTGATACCGTCCAGCTTTCGGCCAGGGATGGGGCGATCCGGGACCGGCCGTCCGCGCCCTTCTCCGTTTCCGTCAGCCGGTCAAACACGTTCAGCGCAACGGTATAATGCAGCGTCGTGCACTGGAAATCCACGGTGTCCGGCTCATCGTCCGTCACCCGCAGGTACATCGAAGTATCCGTTCCACGGGGTTCGGGGATCACGGGCCCCGCATTCTGCACGCAGCCCGCCAGCAGCAGCGCGCACAAAAAGAGGGCAGCGCAAAAAAGGATCCCTCTGCGCGGATTCCGGTGATGCTTCATGCGGGGAACGCTCCCTCCGTCATTTCTGGAAAATAATTATACCATGGCGCCTGCATTCATGGCAACCTTTGCC
>JAEEGL014109333.1_pt1 | contig 14789 bp, 1 predicted proteins | sample 9134231 | NCBI WGS metagenome assembly JAEEGL01 (sample SAMN16246548, study PRJNA631951) | gut metagenome | biome: gut microbiome; feature: rumen; material: fiber-attached | host: Bos | place: Iran: Karaj | collected 2018-10 | reverse complement strand
GACTCTGCATTGAGATAGTCGGTACCACTAATGATTCTGACACCAATCTTTTCTGCATCCTCACCTGTGGAATATTCTGTACTAACCGTTGCTGTTCCGATATCCATTGTGACATCGCCTTTAACAGGAGCAGCATTACCTCCGCCAAAGACCTGACCAATCTTTCCGATGTACACATTCTCTGGTACAGTTTCATAGGTTTGCTTTGCTCCATTAACGATACCCTGCATAGTATTGATATCGACATGGGTATTACCAATCACCTTGGCTGTAGCACCATATCCGCCACCAAATACCTTACCGATAGATGTACAAGAATAGACATTCACCGAAATGGCATTAGCATTTTCTGCAACATGAGGATCCCCTGCTGGAGTATTGGGTTCCCATGTTCCATCTTCGTCATCATCGTTACATCCCCAGATAGAATAAGGCGCATTATAACCGCCGCCATAGAGTTCACCGATAATAAGAGGCTGACATCCATCTTCGTATGCATTCACGGTGATAGAGCCATTGATACTACCACCAAGGTTATTACCACCGAAGACACGACCATACTTTCCACTGGTAACTGTCAGAGAGACATTACCATTAACAATCGCATTCTTAGCACCGCCATACACTGCCTCGACAAACTCATTGGGCATACACTCCAGAATGATGTTGACATTGCCATCCATAGGAGCCACCTGTCCGGCACCGTAGATTTCGCCGACCTTCAAAGGACAGTCGTTGGATTCATTTCTATTGAGCTTCGTACCGCCACGCACGTTACCCAGCGTGTTACTACCTCCATAAACCACATGAACCTGACCGCCTATCAACTTAGTCTCGGCTATACCCGTACCATAATTCGTAGGAGTACCATCTACATCGTATATACCCACATTGGCACCAGGGTTCGTGAAGGTCGCTGTGCTCTTACCATTACCACCACCAAACACCTGATCGATGATATAGTCACCGTTGATGGTTACCTCCGTGGCTGGTACGGCAGCAGCATTACCACCGCCATATACATATTCGATGCTTGTAGCATTACAACCATCAATCAACACTTCGGCAAAGGCCTTATCTATTTTAGCTTGATTTCCTTCTCCTGCCGGATCTAAGAGTGCATCCGATGGTACATAGTCAGCCTTGTTGCCACCGCCATAAACGGCAGCTACATCATAGGAATATGGATCCAAACCACCACGCTGGTCGAGCGTCTTTGCCAAAGCTTCAACTGAAGACTTGTCTGTACCAATCGTCCGTTTTACCCATACCTTCACATGTCCCTTCGGTGTACCGTTCAAGTTATTAGCACCGAAAATCTGACCTGTCACAGGCATGCGGTTATCACCAGTACCCGTGAATGTGCAGTTCAGTTTTGCTCCGTCGAGCAATACGTTGACATTGCCACCCACCTTTGCTTCAACGGCAGGCAGCACAGGTTCTGCTGAAGCTTTCTGACCTAACCCGCCGCCAAAGACGTTGCCATAGATGGTGCCGCCGTATAGGTTGACATCAATCTTATTCTCCAACTGGTCTGCACCAGCTTCGCTCACCTGCACCTTACCCAATGCCGAACCGCCATAGACATTGCCATAGATGGTGGGGCTGGCAAGAATCGCTGGAGTTATGGGACTAATAGAACTCATAGGACCAATAGTCACAGCGATATTGCCCTCGACGATGGTGGGTTCACCATAGCCGCCACCGAAGATCACATTTTGGATATTCGAAGCCGGATCAGGTGTAGCGTTCACCGTGCCACCCAGCATATTTACATTGACAGCACCTTTCAGCACGCCATTGACATTGGCACCGCCATAGACGGCTGTCTTCACTGTACCACCCTCCATGTTGATAGTAGTAACACCGTAGTTCTTGGCAACAATGGCACTGGGCGAAGTCTGTCCCAGACCACCACCGAAGGCATTGCCATTGACGGTACCAGCGTAGATATTGACAGTCGTTGTCTTGCCAGCTGTCAGCGAGAGAGCACCTGTGGAAGGAGCCTTTGTGGCATTCACAGCACCGAGTGCCGAACCACCATAGATATCGCCTTGCACAAGACCAGTACCACTCAGCGTGCCACCTCCATCTTTTGCGCCCAAATTCACAGTCACATTGCCAGAGACTACCGTAGTCTGACCGCGACCTCCACCATAGACATCCTGACTGACAGTACCACTGGTAAAATTCACCTCAGTGTTGCCAATCACATCGGCAGTATTGCCACCACCATAGACATTTTGGATTGTATTCTGAACATCTCCTGATGTCTTTACATTTTCAATTTTCACCAGTGTATTCTTGTTCACAGCAGACTCATCACCGCCACCATATACGCCGCCTTCTATCAAGCAGTTGTTCCTGACAGTCAGGTCGGTATAGGCAACCTGACCGAGAGAATCCAAATCGGCTTTAGTGATAACGTAATTCTTACCATTTTCCGTAACGAAGCCAGTGGCCCCTTCTGATGGTAGAGTGTCAACGTGTTTCCATTGATAGTCTGTAGTACCGGAGAATACGCCAGGCTCAAACATACCTGTATTTGAGTTGTAGGATGGTACTTCGCTTAATCCCGTCCCTGAATTACGCACAGCGACTTTAGGTATGTTGGCAGAAAAACCACCACCGAACACATTGCCATGTACAGTACAACCGTCAAGCACCGAAGTCGCAGTACCCACAACCTTACCCAGGCTACCGCCACCATAGTAGTTGCCATTAATGGTACATCCCGTCAGCGTAGATGAAACATTATCACACTGTGCCAAAGAGAAGGAAGCAAACTTAACATACTTACGCGAACCAGTCTCACCAGTTGACCATACGAAGAACTCGTAGTCAAAGTCGGTAGCTACACCAGGGCCTTTCTTAGCATAACTGGTATTTGAACTGCTTCCGTTATAATATTTACCTCGTTCTGATTGATAAGGGGTGCTGCTGAAATTATAAGTTTTTTCATCGCTATATTTCACCCTTGAATATGAAAGGCCTCCATACCCCGCACCGAAGTACTCATCGAAGACACAACCCACAGCATTGGTGGTAACAGCCTTTCCAGATGTCATATCACCGAACTTCGGACCACCGCAGAAAGTACCTACATGACTATTGTAGATATCAGTGGTGATGGTTCCCTTAATAGGCTTTGCATCATTGATACCACCGCCGAAGAAAGCATCCATGTCGGCATCGTAAATCTGCCACCGTACATTACCATTGATCTGCTCTTGACAAGCACCTGCTGCTTCAACAAAGTGGCCGCCACTGATGTAGCACTCCGCATTATCGGTCTTCACATCGGCATTCGGGTTATAGGTGCCCGTGAGGTAGAAACCGTCATACTCACCACCTGTCACCGATACTGGAATATGAGGTGTTGCTTGACTACCGTCACCATGCGTTCCCAAACCGAACGACTGTATGTGAACATTACTACCCACATGAATGTAGGTGGTCTTACCGGCAACAGTTTGGTTCTGCGTTGATACGAACTGTTCAAAATCACCACCAAGAAGGATGAGAGGAGCGTCTGCCTTAGTTACATCCTTCTTCTCTTTATCCTTTTTGTTCTCATATTCCACCTGATTGGAATAGACCAGACACGTATTAGTAGTTTCGAACCAGCCCTTAGTCACGAAAATGGTGAAATTAAGAATCAATTTCAAATTTACATCATTAGGTTTTTGCGCTTGACAAGTGCCCGGAATATTTATGAAATCGAAACGAATAGGACAAATCTTCGTACGTCCATTATGATGGTAAATCATGCTGTAGTCTGGCTCATTGTCGTGATCCAAGTCTGCTGACATGACGGTGAAAGGCACGTCTCCATCTGACGGCACATTGTTTTGATGGAGGTTTCCTACCAGCACGACAGCAAGGTCATAGACAGAAGAGGAACTTTTACCTGAAAGAGCGGCACTGATGGTTTTATTAACAGTTTGCTCGCTGCCATTGATGGTAATTTTTCCGGTCGGGAATTGCTTGAACGAATCGCCAAGAGCGCTTACAGACTGCTTAACGTATTCGGAGGAATACACTACATCCAGATATTCATCAGCCACGTAAGCTGCCGTAGCCCAATAGGGCTCAATGGTGATGGATGTCACGCCATAGGGTACATCGAAGTAAGCTCCCTGCGAGAACACGCGACCGCTGACAACAAACTTATCCTTATTGGAACTCTTGCGATCAGCATAGTTATGATCGGGATAGTCCTTGACGCCCGAAGATGGATAGTTACTGGCAGTATATGGATCACCATCGACAGCGGTGATAGCCGTAATCTTCCATCCAGTCACTACGCGGTTTTCCGTGTAGTTACCCTCGCCTATATCGTTATAATAAGGCAACTGTACCTTGTCGTAATTGAAATTAAAGTGGTCTGGGTCTTTGTCAGTACGAGTGAGCGTCAGACTGCGGTTTGTTATGCTGGCTCCACTTGGCGCATTACTACCGACGCCACTGATGGTTACCGACAACGTTCCTAACTTTCCACCTTTGTTGCGGTCTGCCTCTGCCGGTCTGCCATTAACTAAAGAAATTGTCGGCGCATTTTCAATATCATAGTTGATGATAGAGGGATAATTGCCTTGTGCCTTCAGCACGGGATAGGGCTTGGGGGTAGCGATGCTTCGGTCAGCAGTCTCCAGTACCCATTTTGCCATATCGCCAGGCAGCACGGTAGTGGTGGAGGTTGATGCATAGTATGCCGCCAGTTTCTTGTTGCTGTTGAGCAACAGGCGGTAGAACTCAAAGCGGTTCAAATATTTGTCATCTATAGCCAATGCACCGTTGTACTTACCATCAGTAATATGTTCTGTCGGCAACTGCTGGTATGCGTAATAATTAAAGGTATTCAGGCCGCCATGCAAGTTGGCGATATTTTGCCCGCCATAGACAGGCGATTTGTAGCTGCCGCCCGTGATGTCGCCGTAGAACATACAGTTCATCACCATCGTCTTGAGATTGGCGGCCGAGGAGGCGACATTGTTGTACCCCACAATACCGCCCACATCTGTACCGCCTGTAATTGTGGCATAGCTGTAGCAGTTGATAACACGGGATGAGCCATCAAGCAGCCCCACAATACCACCTACGTTGTCACTGCCGCCAACGGAACCACCAAGAATTCCTATATTGTAGATGCGTGATGCACCAGTTGTTTCATTGGCTATAGCACCCACATTGGTACCAGAGGTGATATGGACTCCATCTAAAATAACATTCTTCACCGTACCACCGTTGATGCTGTTAAAGAGTGCATGACCAAGGTCGCTAATGGTGTGTCCCTGGCCGTCAAAGGTACCAGAGAATGGTAGGGTAATTTCTGAACCGGCGTTAACGTCAGCATTGAGCACATAATGATAGGTAGCCCCCTCATCACTGCTGGCCATATCTATAAAAGTCTCAAACTGAGTCTGGTCTTCAATATAATATTTGCCGTCGATAGGCGTAAGCTCTTGGCGTATTGTTTTTGTTACCACATCAGAAGAAGTAAATCCGTCTGCGATGGCAATGGCTTTAATGACATCACCTATCGTAACAGAAATGGCACCGCTATATTCTGTGCTGGAAGATGTAGGTGTATCTCCGTTCGTGGTATAGTAGATTTTTACAGTTGTTGGGAAAGTACATTTAATCGTAAGGCTACGGTTTTCGCCGATAGTGGTTACGGTAAAAGCTGGATTAGCACATTTCATGGTTATGGTTGCTGATGCAACCGCAGAATTAATAGAACCATCTTTTACTGCAATGGCTTTGATTGTGCTGCCAGAAAATTCCTCTCCCAATGGAGCGGTATATACTGTTGAAGACGTGGAGGGTTCATCTCCGTTCGTCGTATAGTATATAGTGGCGCCCGCTGTTGCACAGGTTATGGAAATAGCATTGTCATCATTGACTTGTATGGTTGGTGTAGCAACCTTATATATAGTCAGGGTTTTCACCTCAGAATCTGTATATCCGCCTTTGGTGACAATGGCTTTGATGGTAGTCTGCTCAGTTACATCAAAAGGCCCCGCATATTCTGTTCCCACCGTGGATGAAGGTGTTGATCCGTCTGTGGTATAGTGGATGGTAGGAAATGCAGTTGTAGTAGATATGGTTGCCTTTCCCGTTGCAGAGGAAAATGTGATTGTTGGGTCAGCACACTCTGTGTTAAAATCCGTGGGACTAAATGTCCAATGGGCACCATTGTTTAGTCCTCTGCTGGATATGACACCCATATTGGCATCATTAACGATGCTCCCTTCAGCAAGACCGATGCTATTACTTGCCCAGAATTGATCTAAGAGTAGTTTCGGTATGATAGCAAAACATTCTTTACGTGTATCTGTATTTTTCTCCACGTCCCAATTACCCCTTGCTGCCTGAACCACAACAAATAGATAACGGTCTTCGTCGTTTGAATCATACGCCTTTACGCTGACAGCACTTGTTTGGTTACTGCCATCGGTAGCAGTACCGCTATAATACATATATTTACCACCTGTTGACGGATGAATAATGTAATAGTATTGATACCAAAAATCGGATGAGGCTTCTTTGAAATACCACGCCCTGCGCTCAGTTGCCTGATTTGTAAAAGTTACCTTGTCTGGTGTTCCGTCTGTTGAGGCATAAAATGTATTCTTTTGAAAATTTTTAATTTCGTAATAATGCTTGTCTCCATCAGTGGATACCATAAAAGGAGGAGTCGGCCAGGTAAAGGATCCATTATATCGTATGAACTTCCACTTGGAGTTGCTGTCATGAATATATTGATTATTTGTCAATCTGATGGGATTGGTATTATTATCACTACCACTTTGCTTGTTCAAACCATAATATGTCTGACTTCCTTTAGCATCAATATTATAAAAGTCTGTTGTACCATTATTATTATCTTCAACAAGTTTGAACTTACATCTCTCATCGTTGGATGCATTTTTATCAGCCAACGAAACGCCTCTGCTTGTTGCGTTGTTTGCTGTACCACCACCATGACATATATATTTCCCCGTGCTATTATTAACGATATAATAATATTGAGTATCATCAACACTACCAGCATCTAGAAAATACCACAGCATATAATCACCAAGTATATTATTGGTCGTAATGGTGTTATTTGCTTGGGGGGCAATATAGAAACTTGGGAATGCATTCGTCTGAATCAAATACAATTTCTTCTCGCCATCTTCAATAGTGCCATTGCTGTTAGCATCTGTTGTTATCTCCACAGGCTGCGCCCACACGCTCGTGCCCCCGACTGTCATCAGGGTCAGGAAAAGGAATAAATTTCGGAGAACAAATGTTCTTTTTATAAAGTACTTAAACATGTCTGTAAACTTAACGTAAACTTTCATATCTATATATCTTTTTTTCATTTTGTTTTCTTATTATTCTCAGCGACAGAGCCGCTGAACACATTATTGCCGCTGAGCACATTATTGCCGCTGAGCACATTATTGCCGCTGAGCACATTATTGCCGCTGAGCACACTATTGCCGCTGAGCACATTATTGCTGCTGAACAGGCTGTTTCCACCAGTCATCGCGGGTGCGGCAAAGAGCCTGCGCCACGCAGTTCATCGCCTTGCAGAAAAGGACGGTGATTTGTTCGTTCTTGCCTCGGTACTGGTATTGCCAAGGGCTAACGATGAGCAGACGGTCTGCGGCACAGAGGTCGAGACGGTCTGCGGAGGGGTGATAACGGTCGATGAAACCGTTGTCGTGGAGGGTAATCACGGGGGAACCACGATTCACACTTTCATTAATGATCTCCCGCTCTTTTGGCGAGATGCAAGCGCTGACAAGAACGGCACCACGTGCAGCCTCTTCCAGGCAGCGCTGTTTCTGTTCACTGAAGCGGGCAGCGTCTTTGTGATGGCAGACAACGGGCAAGCAGCAGTGCTCCGTCAGGAGCGCGCGGTTGCCGAAGGTGTCACAGAAAATGAAGACCTTTCCGGCGACAGAGCCGCCGGACACACTGCCGGCACCGGAAATAATGCCGGGCACACTGCCGGCACCGGAAATAATGCCGGACACACTGCCAGCACCGGAAATAATGGCGGGCACACTGCCAGCACCGGAAATAATGCCGGACACACTGCCAGCACCGGAAATAATGCCGGGCACACTGTGGCCGGCAGCTTTATCGCCGGCAGTGGCAATAAGCAGGCGTCCCTCAATGGCCGCCAGCGCCTCAGCAGTAGTGAACGATGGCGGGCATACGCGCTTCAAATAGCCGCAAAGGGCGGCGGGCGTCAGCGCCGTCGTGATGGCGGCTCGCTGCACGGTGAGCGCAGCGCGGTTGCTCATGCGTAGCAGCCTGCTGCGCGGATTGCCAGCAATATAAGCGCGCTGCGTAGCCAGCTGTGCCGCATCCACCGGCATCACATCGCAATAACCGGGGGCGAAAAGCGGCTGGCGGGCTCCAGCGATAGAACCGCTGGACACTCTGTCACTACCAGCGATAGAACCGCCGGACACACTGTCACTACCGGCGACGGAACCGCTGGACACTCTGTCACTACCAGCGATAGAACCGCTGGACACACTATCACTACCGGCGATATAACCGCTGGACACTCTGTCACTACCGGCGATAGAACCGCTGGACACACTGTCAGGCACAGTGGCAGCGGGCTTTGGCTGCTGCATGATTTCCCAGTATTGGCGGTTGCAGCCCACTTTGAAACCAGTGATCACATCACCCACGGTGCGCACCGTCCCGTTCTTACTGACAATGCGGTCGGTAACGACCATCAGAAAATGCAAGTGTTCGGGCATGATGACATAGTCCTGAATGGTGACCATTGGATAATGCTGATGGATGGCGGTGAGCAGCTCGTGCTCCACCATCTGCCCTACCCTCGTCAGCACCGTATGCGGGGCATCGGCACTGCCATCGGGGGCGGACAAAGAGCCCATTATGGCACCAAGAGGCTGCCCCAAAGCCTCAGCCACATGCAGAGTGATGTGGTAAGTGCCGGGACGGCTGTAGTCATGAGCCGCTGAGCGGCGGGTCATTTGGTGATGTATGGGTTTCTTCTTTTCCATATTCTTAATTTTTTCCAGCGATGAAACCGCTGGACACTGTTTCTTTTTTTTTTCAGCGACAGAACCGCTGGGCACTGTTTCTTTTTTTCCAGCGATGAAACCGCTGGGTACTGTTTCTTTTTTTCCAGCGATGAAACCGCTGGGCACTGTTTCTTTTTTTCCAGCGATAGAGCCGCTGGGTACTGTTTTATTTAACCAAGAGCTTCTTCCTGTTCACGATATAGACGCCGTCAGCTTGGACGGGAGTCTCGATGGACTCGCCAGGCTGGAGCACATAGTTGGCATACCTGATACCTGCTACATTGACGATGGTAATGGTCACAGGATCCGTTAGGTGCGACTTGGTGATAATCTTATGATCTTTTGCATAGATCTCCAGCGTGCCATCGACCACTGAGAGCGGTTCGTCAATCTGTCCGTCATCGTTGGCGAACAGGATCTGATGGGCCATGGTTCCACGCGCACCAGCGGAAGCTTCAGATACAAAGTACGGACGGAAGGCGCTCTGTGCCGTTGTCACCTTGTTCGTGGTGTTCGTAGCATCATCGGCAGACAGCTTGACATAAGCATTGCCGTCGCTGTTCAGCACGTAGTCACCCGCAGCCAGCGTTTCATTCATATAGCTGGGCTTGAAGGTGTAGTCAGTACCGTCATATTTCACTGTGGCACCCGCCATCTCGTTGTCGCTCACACCGATAGCAGCAGCCTTGTTGGAGGCGAACGTGATAATCTGCTTGCTCAGTTTGGGAACAGACACAGCCGTGTGCTGAGCCTCGAACTTACCGCTGAGGTCGAACTCGTAGTAGGTCTGGCCCGGCAAACCGAGGATATACGGTGTGGCAGCCGTCAACAACGGATAGGCCGAGTAGTTGCGTGCCGACTGGTAGTACTGCTGGTACTGCAGATAGGTGTCATCGTTGGCATCCTTCTGGTTGTGTACGGTGCTATTCTTATAGTAGTAGTCCCAGAGGAAGGTGTTAGCAACCTCCTTGGCAGCACCTGTAGCTGCAGGATAATGGAAATTGGCCTCCAGAACACCAGCGCTCTTCTGGGTCATCGTAGCGTTATTGGTCAACTCACGCAGCCAGTACTCATGGCCAATCTTGGTATTCGTTCCGTTCTTGCTGGTCTCACTACCGCTGTAGAAGTGTGTAATCTCACCCTTCGTATCGGTAGTCACGAGCTCGGCGGTGAACGGCAGACTGATGCCCTGCCATCCGCTGTTGAGATCAACATATTCCTTGAGGCCAGGCTTGCGCTGGTACCACATCAGGTGGTCGGCATCGAAGGTGTAAGCCAGCGGTGCATTGAAGTCCTGCTTATCCACCAGCAGATGGTCGTTCGTAGCGGTCAAGTTACTTTGTACCAAGTGGCCGTTGATATTATCGTTATTCTCGCTAACCAGTCGATAGCCGCCGCTATAGTCATAATGGCTGTTATAGACGGGATCGACGAAGTAACTGGTCAGCACGCCGTGGGTCTGAGCGTTGACATAGCCATCGCCAGATGCTGCCGGTGCATATACCAACAGGTTCTGCGTCTCGTCACAGTTCTGGATACTGGTCAGGCCGTCGTCATCGAGAAGCGGCGAGTAGAACAGACCATCCTGCAAGCCAAGCTTGTAGGCACTCGTAGCATGGCCTTCCTGATGACCGTTAAAGTCGATGGCGGTCATGCCGGGATAAGCCGCCTTCGTGCCGTCAGCTGACTTCTGTGCCAGATAGGCTGCGGGGTTGAAGTAGGCCACGCCCATTGTCTTCGAGCGGTAGTAGGCCGGAGCACGATAGACGCGGTTCGCATCATCGTTCTGCGACAGACGACCACCGTCGCGTGTAACAGCTGTCGGTACATCCTGATGTGCCTCGGCTGACCAGCCGTAGGTCAACTTCTGACCGAAGAAGATGTAGTCGTCGGGCCAGATGGGGAAGAAGCTGCTTGCTTCCGTTTCCTGAGGTGTTCCTTCATCGACTTTCCAAGAATAGAAGCGCTCGTCCTCCGTACCCGGTATATCTCCTGCTGCATAGCGGAAGTCACCATCGGCAAAACGATTCTCGACGTACATGATGACATTCGAATGTTCATCATCATTACCCGTAGAGCAGAGGTCGGCATTGCTAGTATAGTAGTGCTCGTTATGGAGTGTCAGCTTATCATCGTCGCCAATGGTGAAGAAGCTATACTCCTGCTTGTCTGTGCCAGATGTCGTCACTTGGTCGCTGTAGCGCTTGTAGAGATAGAAGTTGTTCAGGTCGTAGGCCAGCTCACCGTTGTAGTAAGCCTTGGCAGATTTGGCCGTAGCCTTACCACGATCACCACCAGAGGTAGTAATACCACCCTCGGTAGTGTTATTATAAAGATCCTTATTATCAATCAAGAAGTAAGAGTTGACAAGCTGATAACCCTTCGTGTCGGTAGGATTACCAAAGACGGCGTTAGGCTTGCTGACCAGCGGAGTCTCGTTTGTTGTCTTCACCCAGCAGCTCTCCACATAGCCCTTACCAGTGTTCACGACACCAGCGGTATTGAACGTACCCATTACGCCGAGGTTATAGACCTCACCACAAAGGTCATTGAACAGAGAATTGTTGAGACCGCTGATGGTATGGCCATCACCGTGCAGAACGCCATCGAAGCAATGAGCTGCATCAGTGCCGATAGGTGTCCAACTCTCCGAATGGTTAATATCTGTGCGCATGAAGAACTCCAGGTTCTTACAGCTGCCCACCTGCGAGGTGTTCAAAGGCTTATGGCCATGGAATTCACCCGCAGTGGTGATGAGTCCATCCTCATCAACAGAATAACCGTCGAGCACACTGAGGTCGTAGAGTTTCTTGAACAGGTCGAGACCGTTCTGACCGCTGGCGCTATAGTCGTTGATATAGATCTTCGGTTCGCGCTTCACATTTCTGTTGTCGATGTACATGTGATGCTCCTTGTTGGTATCTGACATCACGTCGGCCAAATCGTGGTAGTTGGCCACGCTCACAGGCACAGAATTCGAATAGGTGCGACCCAGGTAGCTCTTAGCATAGTAAGCCACATAGTAACCATCCTGATACCAGTAGAGCGGATCGACAGACGGATCGTATTCTATACCGTTGCTATGGCGTTCGGCATCAGACTTGCTCTCGAAGAGTTCCCAACCGCCACCGGTCACCTCGTATGCACCAGGTGTCACATCCGGCTCACGCATGGTGTTGAACCATCCGGGCAGAATGAGGTCGGGCTTTTCGATATCCTCCACGACAGGTACGCCGCTCTTGAACTGCAAGTGGATGTTCAGCACATGGCGCTCGCTGACGGGCGTTACATTTCCAGAACCGTCGGTCTCCTCATAGTCGTACTGATAAACCACGGTGATAATCTTCTCCTTAGACAGGTTGTAGATATCGCTCTCGCGACTGACATAAAGCGTAGAGGTCTCCGTCGGTGAGATGCCGTGGATGGTGAAGTTCGTTTGCTTGTTGGGCAATAAATCATACTGCGACTTGGAGATAAGCTCACCCAATGTGTGTGTGTCATAAGGATTGCGGCAGTAATACTTGACACTTCCCTCGGGCACAGACTCAAATACGATGGGGGTGACATCGCCCTTGTTAGGCAGACTGTTGTATGTGTCACTGCTGATAGTCGTTCCCACAGCGTAAGGAGTTGCACCTACCTGGAAGGCGGTGTTGACGACATAGTATGTACCTGGATCGGTCACGGCGATAGGTGCATAGTGCCGCTGCTCGTTGGGGAGAGCCTCGAACTGTTCACGGGTGTACTCCTTGTCCTTCTCCAGCGTAATACCGTTGTAGGTACCAGTGTCATCACCATTATAGGTTGCCGTGTAGTCAATGCCCTGCTCAAGCGAGTAGTGGGCAGCATTACCTTCGGCACCTGCCAAGGTTCCTGCAGCAGAGTCGTACTGATACTTCTGGCCTTCCTTCTGATTGCCCGTCTTGCTATACGATGGGTCAATAAGCAGGTCGAGGGCATCGTAGTTGAAGGTGAACTTCTCGCGGTCGCTCTCCGACATAGAGCTCCATGCCTCAAGGCCACGGTAGTTCTTGCCTGTCTGGTAGTAGTTACCGCCATAGAGTCCGGGGACGGTACAGTAGTAGGCAGGCTGGACATTCGCCAGCAGCTCGGCGGCAATCTTCTTCTCAGCATCCGTGCCGTCCTTATAGCTGTCATACAGTGTCTCCCACTCCGACTGTTTGATCTTCGAACCCTTGAGAATGAAGTCATCCTTGCTGAGCTGGACAGTCTTAGTGCAGATGCGAGCCTCTTCGACGCTACCGCTATGAGCATCGGCAAAGGTCTTCGACACAGTACTGCCGGGATAGTAGTTGCGCTCTACGCCGCCTTCGGTGACGGTGATCTTCTTCGTCACGATATAGGCGGGCTGGAACGTAGCCTGACCGCCTGGGCGGTTGCCCACGGCAACGGCCTGATAGGTATCCTCAATATCCTTGGAGATGAGGTCGCCTTCGGCGTAGGTCTGCTGGCCGAGCATGGTGCTAGTTGAGCCTTTCAGTCGGTAGGTAGGACCGTCTTCGTAGTTAGACTGCTGTACGGGAGTCAGCTCTTTGTATTCGTCTGTGGATATCTTGTCGGTGTAAGTAGTTTCCTTCGGCGTGTACCACGTATCCCACTTCGAGGGGTTATTCACCTCGTAGGTGAGCAGGTAACCGGTGTCGTGGCTGGCATTGTTCGACTCGCGGAAGATGTAATCCTTACCAGCAGGATTCTTGTCGGCATCGAGAATGGTATTGCCCTCAGCGTCAGTATATGTGTGAGAACCATAGTCGTTATACTCTGTGTCGGTCATTACCAGTGTGCCCGGCTCATATATCGTGCTTCCGTCGATGCTTACTGAGACGCAGTTGGTGTAGGTGCTCTCTACGAAGAGTTCCTTTTCTGCATTGCTCAGCAAATACCAGTCCCAATAGCTGATGGGGTCGTTAGCATAATAAGTCTTGTCGTTGATGACCATCTTCTTACCACTCTCCAGCTTCACGCCAGGTGCAGAATAGTAGGCATAGCGGTTGGGCTTCACTTCGAGCAGTTTCATCTTGCCATGCGATGCCGCAGCAATGGTCAGCGGTATATCCACAGCCTCGCTATAGGCATTCGACGAACCGGTATATGCCGAGATATATTGATCGTAAACGTAGGTAGTACCCTTGATATACCAGTAGTGAGCAGGCACGCCACCAGGAGCATCATAGCCGTTCATATACCTATTACTTATATTATAGCAGTCATCGATGATGGTCTGCGTGCTGTGCACGAAGTTACCCGAACTCTGCCACTGCGTCTTGTCGTGGCCATCGACTGCATCGTGGGTATAGTGAGCGGCTGAACTGGTGTCATCATAGGTGTAGTCCCATTGGGTGACGGCATTGTCGTTTAAGTCCGTCAGCGTTGTGTTCACGTAGCCAGTAGCTATGCGCTTGCCGTGGATATTCTTTGCATAGACGAAGCCGCCACCGATACCCGGAGAGACATTGATCAGGTCGAGTTCCACAACACCTGTGATGGGTCCCCAGTCCTTCTCATAAAGTCCAGTACCGGTGCTCTTCTCTGTGGTAATTTCCAGATACACACCCGAGGCCAGCGCTACCTTATTGTGGCTATTACCATTGTTACGCTTGCGGTCCAGATGGAACTCCTTCTTCCAGTCGTAGAAAGAGGCTGTATTGTATGCCTGTCCATTGGCCGCTACCTTATAGGTTGCAGCATCGGTATTGTCCG
>JAEEGL011261655.1_pt1 | contig 14789 bp, 14 predicted proteins | sample 9134231 | NCBI WGS metagenome assembly JAEEGL01 (sample SAMN16246548, study PRJNA631951) | gut metagenome | biome: gut microbiome; feature: rumen; material: fiber-attached | host: Bos | place: Iran: Karaj | collected 2018-10 | reverse complement strand
TGACAGCTCTCGCCGTCCGGAATTTCTGCTTTTTTGCTTCTCTGCTTTTCTTCAGTTTGGCGCTATTTTTTTGTCAACGTTCCGCGCCCCTTTTCCGAGCGCCCTATTAATATATCATCTACCTTTTTCCTTTGTCAACAAAAATATTTAAAAAAATACAGTTTTATGCGAACCCTTCGTTCCTTTGACACAAAACCGTATTTTTTCATCTTGCTATATGTATTATGACCAGATTTTCAGATGATATCCTCTATAAAATATGCGTTGGTCGCTGTCCTGCTCCCGTCACTTCCGACCAGTTCGAATCTTATGTACGTATCATCGGGAGCGACATCGAATTCGGCATGTGTGAGGACCTCATCCCCGTCTGCATGATATCCTATGCAGGTCCTGCTTCCTGTCCTCATATAGATATGCTTTGCAGGTCCGCAGTCGACAAATGCCTTTCCGTCCTCCACATACAGGCTCGTCAGTTCCGGACTGTATCTCATTTTCGTATACATATCCCCTTTTTCGAGCGCACTGATTATCAGATCATAGTCCAGCTTCTCAGCCTTTATCATGGTGACTGCACCGAAGCTGTCCTTTTCGGAACCTTTTTTGTTATGATTGTCGTCACCAGATATAGCAAGAAGCCTTCCGTTCGCTCTCAGCATATCGTCATATACCAGAGGGACGTAATCCATACCGCTCGTCAGATCGCTTCCGTAATTGTATATCTCAAGGGCAAACAGTCCTTTATATGCCGTATACTGTTCGTAATTCTCACACGACCAGACCGGATGATTGTATGAAACTATGAATCCGTGCTCATTCGCCTCCCTGATCACCCTGTTCACTCCCTCAACGGAATATTCCTTGGGTCTGGGCTCTCCGTAGTATTCCTGTTTCAGATATGTCTCGGGTCCGCAGAGCCAGAAATTTGACGGATGATAATTTACTATCCTGGTATTCCGGGGATCGCGGGCATAACAGTTTAAATGACAGTTCTTCTTATACTTCCATGGGCCTTCCTTCTCCTCGCAGAAAGATATCTCATAGCCCGTTATCGCAAGAAAATCATCGTCGTTGAGATACGAATGGTCCTGCAGGAGCTCATGATCCGTAAAAGCAATGATGCTGTATCCTTCCTTTTTGTACAGTTCCTTTATCTCACCCGGTGTAAGGTCTCCATCCGACACCGTCGTATGGCAGTGAAGATTTGCTTTATAAAAATGTCCTTTGTCTGAGATAAGGTATTTTCTCATATTTGATCCTCCGCTCAAATTACACTTATTATTACTTTATGGCGCGCTTGCTCATCCATTTCTTTGAAAGCCATCTGAAAAGATAAGCGAAGCCTCGGGTCAGTTCGTCGAGCGCGAAGGATATCCAGCATCCTACAAGCCCCCATCCGAATACGACTCCGAACAGATAGCAGAAAAATACCGCGACCACCCAGCATGAGATAAGCCCCACGACAAGCTGGTAAACAACGTCGCCCGCAGCCCTTAAGGCGTTATCCTCTATATTATTCATCGCCTTTCCTACGGCAACGAACAGGTTGACGAAGACGACGTTTTTGCCGATCGATATGACCTCCTCGTTCGAAGTGAGCGTCCTTAAGATGGGCTCCCCTATCACAAGGAACACCAGAGACAGAACTATGTTTATGAGCACCGCGATCTTTATGTTCTGCAGGTTCAGCCTGTATGCCTTGTCCATCTCGTTTTTACCTATATACCAGCCTATGAGAAGAGCGGTGGCGCTGCCCATAGATGCACTGAGTATAGTAACATAATTAAGGAATGAATTGACGAAGGATTTTGCTATAAGGGCCGTGCTTCCGACCTTTGCCATTATCATCGTGGATACCAGCTGGGATATAGACCAGGACAGGGGGACTATCGAACTCGGTACACCGTATTTCAGAACGGTAAGGAGCATCTCTTTCGAGGGCTTTAATGCTGCCTTTATACTCAGCTTGACGCCCATCCTCATAACAAGGATTATGTTCACCGTAAGAGCTATCGCCTCCGCAAGGGTCCTTGAGACCGCGACCCCTGTTATCCCGCTGAGCGGAGTCTCAAAAGGTCTGAATATCACGATATAGTTGAAAAGAGCATTAAGCGCATTCATAAGGATACCGCATATCAGTCCGTAAACAGTCTTCCCGTACGCTCTGGTAATATTGGAGAACACAGTTATTGAAGAGCTTATGACATTGAACATCGATACCACCCTGAAATACTGGGTGGCTTCTTCAAGAAGCCTGCCTTCAAGCCCCATCATCTGCATCATCGATCTGGCAAACACAGACATAAGAGAGCCTATGATAAGGCTTGCAGCTGCACAGAAGGATACCGACAGGCTCGCTGCCTTTCCCGCCTCCTCCATTCTGCCCGCACCTACGTTCTGGATGACCAGTATATTCACCCCTGCGCTTATGAGGGAATAGAAAAGAGAGATCATATTGACGAGCTGGGTGGCTGTCGCAGTAGCGGCTGCTGCCGACTCCGAATAGCTGCTCAGTATGAAGGTGTTCACCGTGCTCATCAGATTAGTCAGAAGCGACTGCAGGAGTATCGGGATACTGAGCCCAATGAGCGACATCTTCTTTCCGTTAGCGTCAGTAAAGGACGCTATAGACCTGTCATAACTGAAAAAATGTCTTACCTTCTCCATAGTTCTCTCCAAATAAAAATGATACCGGCTACACAAGTCATGCTATTATACAACGCATGCTTTGTCAAACCGGTATAATTATGTTCATATCATATATATCTGTCTTAACTTCTTGCCTTTGAGAACTGATGTCATGATATGTCTGATTTTTCCCATTTTAACGAGCTTTTTTGAACTTATTCCAAATGATGTTTTAGACTCTTTTGATTTGGCCTTCCACTGTTTTACTTACAGTTTTATCGACCAAGGATAATGAAAAATAGTGAAAGTTTAATGGAAACTTCAGAGGCATTTTGAAATGGTAGCCAATAATGCAGTGGTTTTTTATGCCATCATATGCTTACTGCTTGTGACTTGCATATTCTAGCACTTAGCCCACTGATACTTTTTCACCACACTCCATCTTCATTATGTGCTGTGTACTCTCTTTTTTCCTCTTCATACTCAAGCCCTTCTGTGTCGATCAGGTACTCTATCTTGTTGAATTCAGGCTTTTCATACGGGATAATGTTTATTCTTTGTAAATAAAACCTATGCATGATTGTTTCTTTATTATGTCAGTGATATGCTTTAGTCAGATTTATGGTCCATTATTCGCAGGGAGAATAAGATGATATCTTTCAAAAATCACATATTGGTTTAGCTGTTTGGTGATCAGATCTATGAAAAAGAATCAATGCGGTTTTTTAATAGCTTTAATAATTGTCTTTTTATTAAACAGCATCCTGGGATGTAAGGCTTCAACAGAAGATAATCCCGAAACAGTAGATTTCCCCTCTTCAACTGCAGAAACCATTCAAACTATTTCTGAGGACACACAACTTTCTGATGAAAAGTTTATCTTTGATTATGAGCTCCTGTCTCCTTACGGTCAAAAGAAGGCTAAGGAATACATGCCATATTTACAGACATATCTTAACAGCAAGCCGAAAGATGGATATATCTTTGTGTATATTACTTTTTATTATCCTGATTTTGATGTCGAAGCTGAAGCTGACAAACAGCTTCAGACCGATTATCCTGAGCTATATGAAGTTTTGCATCATGATGCCAAGAACGAACCCGACCTCGCGGTTGAAGACATGGCATATCGCAAGCGTTATGAACTGTGCTTGTCCATTCAGGATTCTTATTACAGACCGATAGTCCTGGAATACTGCGATGAAAATGATATCGTATACGTCAATCAGCAAACCTATGGAATTATAACTAAAACAGGTAATATATACAGTATCATTGAGAACAAAGCCGTTGAAAGCGTCGGCTTTGAAAATGAGCAAAACTATTTTGGTAATCCAGAGCTTGATTTCGATGATGATGATCTTAAAAAACTGCTTCCTGATACTCAGCCGTTTAAATTTCAGCCTTCTATGCTTTCAGCTCATGCTCTTAATAAAATAGAACGATCATTATTAAATGAGCTGAAATATACACCTTACAATCAAACTCTTGACCTATATATTAAATTTTATGATTCTACTAATGCTAAAACTAAAGTTCTTGAAAAAATGAAGGTTGATAATCCTGATTTCTACGATGTATATATTCGCTATGTGGACAGTGATGGCAGCATACACACCCCCTCTAATCAGCGTGACAGTGATCTGCTTGATAGCGCTATAGATTATTGGTTTGAATATATGAATGATATTTATGAGCCATTTATCAAATCAAAGGCATTAGAATTCTGTGATGAATCTTGCATAATAAAAGTATATACCTTTCCAGCGTGCAGAGTACAAGTGGATTTAGAATCAATTTACAGTATTGCAAATAATCCCAATGTCGAGTGGATTGAAAAATATCATGAAGTGATGGTAAGTTAATTAAATATATCTTTAAATCGTTTCATTCAGATCCTGTTTACGGCTTCAGCCGCCTTTTCAAGTATGATCCCCGCCGCAACGGCAACATTCAGGCTCTCCGCTTTGCCGTACATCGGGATCCTGTAGAGCACGTCGGCAAGCCCCGACACTTCGTCTGAAAGCCCTCTTGTCTCATTGCCTACGAGTACAGCTGCTTTTCCTGCATCAGGAAATACAGGCTCTCCTTTAAGATGTCCTGCCACAGCCGCTGCACCGAGTCCCTTTACCTTTACGATCTCGGAGCAGAAATACTTCCTTTCCATATATACGACCGGGATATGGAATATCGAGCCCATCGAAGCCCTTACGCATATCGGGGAAAAGGCGTCCGCGCTCCCTTCGGTAAGGATGACCGCACAGGCTCCCATCGCGTCTGCGGTCCGTATTAAGGTGCCAAGATTCTGGGGGTCAGAAATGTCCTCCGCAAAAAGGATGAGCCTGTCAAAGGCATACTCTCCCTCCTGCCTTTCCGCCACAGCAGCCATGCCCTGCGGGTTTTTTGAACTGCAGATCTGGTCCATGACCTCCCCGGTCACGAGATATGTGGCTATACCCTTCTCCTCCGCTTCCCTTACGGTACTGCTCTCAAGATACTTTTCGGTAAAGAGCAGAGACCTTACGGATGCATGCCTTACAGCTTCCGATGAGCACAGCATGCCTTCCGCTATGAAAAGGCCCGTCACTTCCCTTTCCTTTTTCTGCCTCAGCTTCCTTAAGGATCTTATATACTCGTTTTTCGTGCTTGTGATCTTTAACATAGTCTAAAAAAGGCTTTCATGTGAAAGCCTTTGATATCTTTATTTTGCAGCTTCTACGATCTTCGTGAATGCAGCAGGGTCATTTACGGCGAGGTCAGCCAGGACTTTCCTGTTGATGTCGATCCCTGCATTCTTCATGCCGTTCATAAGCTTCGAGTAGGTCGTTCCGTTGAGCCTTGCTGCAGCGTTGATCCTGGTGATCCAAAGCGATCTCATGTCACGCTTGAGCTGTTTCCTGCTCACGAAAGCATACTGCTCACTTCTCATAACGGCTTCTTTGGCTGTACGATACTGCTTGGATTTAGCTCCGAAATATCCTTTAGCTAATTTGAATATTTTTCTGCGCTTCTTATGTGAACTTACCGCTCTTTTAACTCTTGCCATTTTCGTTAGCCTCCCTACCTGTTATGCATAAGGCATCATCTGCTTGATACGTTTAGCAGTTCTGCTTGTCTCGGAAACATATGTTCCCTTACGGAGACGTCTCTTCCTCTTGGAAGTCTTCCTTCCGTTATTCAGAAGGTGCCTTTTGTTCTGTCTGTATCTCTTGATCTTTCCGCTGCCGGTGATGCGGAATCTCTTTGCCGTTGCACGGCGTGTTTTGATTTTTGGCATTATGCTGCCCTCCTCATCAATTCTTTGGTGCTAATATCATTACCATGTTTCTTCCGTCCATGCGTGCCTCTTTTTCAACGACACAGTTTCCGACCATCGAAACGAAAGAATCCATGACTTCCTTACCTATCGCAGTGTGGCTCAGCTGTCTGCCCCTGAAGCGGACAGATACCTTCACCTTGTCCCCGTTCTCAAGGAACTTGGAAACGTTTTTTGCCTTGAACTGAAGATCGTTCACATCTATCGTCGGTGAGAGCCTCATCTCCTTCACCTCGGTGACCTTCTGGTTCTTACGGGCTTCCTTCTGCTTTTTCCCCTGTTCGAACTTATACTTTCCATAGTCAATGATTCTGCATACCGGAGGATCTGCCTTAGGGGATATATTCACAAGATCATATCCGCTCTCTTCTGCCATGTTCAGTGCGGTCTCTATAGGAACGATGCCTACCTGTTCTCCGTTTTCATTTATGAGCCTTACCGTTTTAGCGGTTATATTCTCATTGACCTGTGGTTCATTATTAGCTATGTGTAACGCCTCCTTAGTTTTTACATGCCTTCATGCATGACTGTATAAAAACAAAAAACTGCATAGGAAACCATCCGCAGCAGTTACGCAAACGACAATCATCAGACTGTCATACCGTGCCAACGACCGGTCGGCAGGTGAGAAACGGTGGTTTCTTCTTTCAACATCACATAATTTACCATCTTACCGGCATTACTGTCAAGAAAAAAGATAAAATATTTTGCATCTGCCGCGTTTTGCAGGACCGTCACCTCCCCCGCCGGTCCCGGCATGTGTGATATAATTATCCCCGAAGGGATGAAAGCTGTTCCCCTCACAGCAGTTAAAGCGAAAAGGATAAAGTACAGACATGCTCATCGACGGACTCACTCTGGCGTCTCTCATAAAGGAACTCGGGTGCCGGATAAAGGAACAGAGGATACAGAAGATCTATCAGCCGGAAGCTGACGAGATCGTTTTCCTTCTGTCTGACAGGACCCGTCTCCTGTTATCCGCTTCCGGGGAAAAGTGCAGGATCGGCATAACGGAGCACCAGAAGGAAAATCCGGATAAGGCGCCGAATTTCTGCATGCTTTTAAGAAAGTACCTCCAGGGAGGAAGGATAAATGCGATCAGGCAGGAGAGCCTTGAAAGGATAGCGTATCTGGACATAGACGCAAGGGACGAGCTCGGGAACGTTTCGCCCTATGAGCTTATACTTGAGCTGATGGGACACAGCAGCAACATGATCCTCGTAAATAAAGACGGGACGGTCATCGATTCGCTCAGGCGCGTGCCGCCGGACAGATCGTCGGTAAGGCAGCTCCTCCCCGGTGTCAGGTACATTCTCCCTCCTCTTGGAAAGACCGATATAAGGGGCGGCATCACAGAAGAGCTCCTTTATGACTTTAAAGCAGACTGTGAGAGCGGGATGACGCAGGACAGGGCTCTCGTGAACAGGATCAGCGGCATGGCCCCCGCGTATGCGAGAGAGGCTGTACGCATCTCGAGCGGCTCAACGGACTCCGTCATATCGTCTGCCCTGCTTCTTATAAACAGGGCACTTGAAGATCCCTCTCCCTGCATCGATCTTGACGATAAGGGAAAGCCCGTATTCTTTTCCGTATTCCCTCTTCCCGAAAGACAGCTTTCGGAAAGGAAGATGTTCGGCTCTGTGAATTCCTGCATAGACGAATACTACCATTCCGTCGATATGAAGCGGGCTCTTGAGAAGGAGCGTTCCTCCCAGATGCAGGTCATAAGGAAGAACATCCAGAACATAGAAAAAAGGCTGAGCGGTCAGCTTAAGATCCTAGCATCCGCAAAGGATACCGAAAAGCTTCGTATATATGGTGAGCTGCTCACAGCAAATCTTTACAGGATAAAACGCGGAGCGTCAAGCGCCGAGGTCTACGACTATTATACGGATCAGACGGTCACAGTCCCACTCGACCCCAGATATCCGCCTTCGGCAAATGCACAGAGGTACTATAAAAAATACGGAAAGACCAAAACGGCTGAATCGCTTGCGCGCGATATGGCTGATAAGCTTAAAAGCGAGCTCGATTATCTTGAAGCCCTCATGTACGATCTGGAATCGGCAGAAACGACAGAGGAAGCCCTCGATATACGGGATGAGCTCATAAGGCAGGGATATATAAAAACGGATAAAAGATCGAAAGTGAAGCTGAAGGATCCTCTGTCCTCCCCCATGAGATACCGTGCTTCCGACGGCTCACTGATCCTTGCCGGCAGGAACAGCCGCCAGAATGACGCCCTCACGTTAAGGGCAGCTTCTGACAGCGACATATGGCTCCACAGCAAAAACATCCAGGGCTCCCACGTAATACTGTTCACGGACGGGAAGGCTCCGTCCGACACCGCTCTGTTTGAGGCCGCGACCGTCGCCGCCTGCCACTCCAAAGGGGCTATGAGCGGAAAGGTCGATATCGACTATACGGAGGTAAGGAACGTCTGGAAGCCCCAGGGAGCAAAGCCCGGCATGGTGCTCTTCAAAAACAACAGGACGCTCTCGGTGAGACCGGACGCTGAACTTATAAAAAAACTTGAAACTTAAAAAAGAGCCCCAGGGCTCTTTTTTTAATACTCTCTCTGTTCCTTCATCCCACAGCCTTTCGGGAACTCGTCGACAAGGTTGATCTTAACAGCCTCTTCAAAGCTCACCGGAGTCTTAGTCCAGTCTATCTCGGCCTCATGACCTGCATAGTCACATATCCTGACTCCGCAGAGATAGCCCTCGTCATCCCTCGTATATGCGCTGATGCCCGACATCGCTATCCTGTTCCTCTCTTCCCTTCCCTGTTTCGAGAGTATATGCACCCACTCTATGACGCAGGTCCTGCCGTTATCTATTATCGTCTCGTATCTCATCCCGACACATGCGGGTATGTATGTCGCAAGGAAATTCCCGAAGCTGTGCGCCTCCTTCGTCATCTCCTCAACAGTCTTCACCGGAGTCCCCCAGGGCTCATATCCGCCCACGATGCATCTGTCCGAAAAAGACCTGTGTATCATATCGGGGTCGCAGTACGGAGCATGGTGCAGCGCCTCATAGTAGCATCTCATGGCTCCCGTGAGCAGGTTCGGGTCCCCCATCTCCAGATGCGCCGGACTGAAGATAGGCTTCCTGTAAGGGGTGAGCCCGGGAACGAACGAATAATGACAGTATATCCTTACTTCCTCTATGTATCTCCCGCAGAGATCGAACACGAAAAAGAACGGCACCTCCTCCACGGCATCCTCAACTATAAAGCCCACTACAGCCTCGAGTGCGATCCTTCCTCCCGATACCGTCTGGAACACGGGATCAAGAAAGGCCTTATCCGCGCCGAATCTTTCAAGGAACCCTTCCGAGAATTCCCTTATCCCTTCCTTCCCCTCGAACCTTCCGTAGGGCGAATCCACTGCCACCGGCTCGTCAAGGAACATCTTCCTGTCCCGGAACAGGGCGAGGACCCCTTCCGTATCGCCCTTTAAAAGAGCGTCCGTGAACGCCGTATCCTTAAGGTCATATCTTATATCATCCTTCATATCATGGAACATCCGTTCCAGATTGCACTTTTTCCTTATCTCCATATCCGTCTCCCTTTCTTACTGCCTTTTTTGTATCTTCTTCCGGTCCGTATCATAAGTATATCCTATATAAAGTCCTTTTCTCCATATCGTTCCCGCCGCTGCAGCCTCCGAGTTTAAAAAAAACCATTTTTCATCATGGATGATGGCAATCGGGGATACCTTACTATATAATAGTCTTATAGATAATATTCATTTAATCCGTCTTTATGCATAAGAGAGTCCCGGATATGTCTTCCGGAAAAGATCTGTGAAAAGACGCGGTTTTCAAGAAGGAGGATATCTCAGACATGACAAGGTCACAAAAAGAGCAGAGAGAGCTTGCCCGTCTCGAAAAGGACAGCAATTTCCACGGCCACAAGCATTATTTCCTGATCCTGCTCATAGTTCTCACTATCGTATATATAGTTGATGAGCTGGCATCGAATGTCAGATCCACAGTCGACTCATTCATCATATGCGATCTGTTCAACACTACGTTCGGTTCACCCGAATTCGACAAGGCATCGGGCACCCTCGGTCTCATAACGACGGGATGCTATCTGATCTATCTCATCTCGCCGTTCTACAAGTCTCTCGCTGACAGATACGGCAGACGCCCCTTCCTCATCATCAACACGATAGGCATGGGCGTGGGCATGCTGCTCTCGATAATCTCGGGAAGCGTGGTCCTGTTCCTTGTGGGAACGGTCATCCTCACCTTCTTCACTCCCAATGACGCACAGGTCATATACATCATGGAATGCGCTCCCAAGGAACACAGGGCAAAGCTCTGCTCGATAACGAAGGGCATTGCGCTGATATCGGTCTCTCTCCTGGGGCTCTTCGTCAAGATATTCGTCAACAGGGACGTCCCCTCGAGCTGGAGATATGTGTACATAATACCTACGGTCCTGGCCTTTCTCATAGGCGGCGCAGCGATCTATTTCGTAAGGGAGACTCCCGTCTTCACGCAGAAGCGCTTAAAGCACCTGAAGATGAGCGAGGAGGAGCGCAGTCAGGCTGAGGCCGATGAAAAGAAGTCCTCCCAGGGAGGCATCTCCGTTTTCGGGGCCTTCAAATACATCTTCACCAACAAGCAGACGAGAGCGATAGCCATTGTCGCCATCCTGCTGGCCTTCTCCACGGGATATACCGGGAAATTCCAGAACATGATAGAAGCAGGATTCTCGAAGGGCGTCATAACTGACAGCGGCTCAGACATCATCCTCATGTTCTACCCTCTCATAAACGGCATATTCACGCTTCTTGGAGGCTTCCTCACCGACTCCCTCGGGCGCAAGAAATCGGCTCTCATACTTGGACTGTGGGCGGCCGTTGGTCTCGGGGTATTCGCATACGGCTGCTACTTCGACCTTAATCCCTACATCACCGGATTCGCGTACGGCTTCTCGATAGCAGGTCTCTGGTCCATCTCCGACATGATCTACTTCATAATCACGTCCGAATCGACCCCGACCGAGATCAGGGCTTCCGTAGTAGGTTCGATGCAGCTTTTAGGAATGGTAGGCACCGGCCTCAACATGGTGTTCAACAACGTCGTCACCATGATAGCCGGATCCCTCAATCTGCCCCTCGTCCTTACCGCATCCTATCTGCCGCTCATGGCGATAGCCCTCCTCATCATGATGCTCAAGGTGAAGGAGACTAAGGACATAGACCTCGATAAGATAGAAATGGAGTAAGCCATGTGGTATTTTGCAGCTGCTCTGCTCCTTCTTCTCATCATGTCCCTCGCTGCCGGTTACTTCATGTTCATGACCGTATTCGATACCAGCCGCAAGGGAGGCGGTGAGCCGGGTCCCGATTTCATAGACTCCGAGGGGGACGCTATGAGGCCGACGGCAAGGAAGCTCTATGATTTTGTAGGGCCTCTGAAGGAAGAGTTTAAAAAGCTCCCCTTAAAGGAGCTCACGGTCACCTCATTCGACGGGCTGAAGCTTAAGGGATATCTCCTTGAGGGAGACCCGGGCGAGGTCGTCATATGCGTCCACGGGTACAGATCCTCCATGGAAAATGACTTTTCCGATAAGGTGAAGATCTACCGCGACAGAGGCTCTACGGTCCTGTTCGTGAACGACAGGGCGCACGGGAATTCTGAAGGAAGATATCTCGGATTCTCCGAACTAGACCGCTTCGACGTGGCAAAATGGGTCGATCTCATGAACAGCATGTATGTAAACCCCAGGATCTATCTCCACGGGGTATCCATGGGCGGAGCGACTGTGATACACTGCGCCGATATGGGCCTTAAGAACGTGAAAGGGATAATCGACGACTGCGGATTCGACTCAATAATAGGGATAACGAAAGCCCAGATAAAGAACATGTTCCATATACCCTATTTCCCGATAGGCTACTGCGCCTGGTTCTGGTCGAAGCTCATAGCGAAGGTCAGCTTTACCGCGAGCATAGGCGAGGAATGTGTGAAAAAGACGGATCTTCCCATCCTCTTCATACACGGAAGGGAGGACCATTACGTCCCCTGTTATATGTCCGAAAAGATGTATGAGGCCTGCGTTTCCCCGAAGGAGCTCCATATAGTGGAAGGCTGCGGGCACGGCGCCGCATACATGATGATAACGGACGAGTATACGGACGCCGTCAACAGGATGCTCGACGGCAGGATCCGTTAAAGAGCCTGAAAAGAAAGAAGGCCCGCGGTCCCACCGATCCCGCCGGCCTTCTTTTTTATATCTTAAGGGCTCCTGTCACATCTTTCCCTGCTGTATGCCCACTATGGTCCTCTCCGTCTCCACCATTCCCGGCGAGGCAATGAGCCCCATATTCCTCATCGTGTCCTCCGGCGTATTCCCATTTATCCCGTGCACTCTTTCGACCGACACTCCGTTCATTGCGAACTCACACGAATCGAAGGCCGTATTGCACGCGGCCACCCCCTTCATGGTGCAGCCCTGGTTGCCGCCGTCGCAGATCATCCCTGTGATCGAGGAAGCCATATTGTTTATGACGCGTTCCATGGCGTCGGCACCGCCCCCGTCAAGGAAGCAGAGCCCGCAGGCCATCCCGGTGCCTGCGGCTATCGCGCATCCGCAGAATGCCGAGAGCCTTCCCGAATATTCCTTTATATATGTGCAGATGAGATATGAGAGCATCGTGGCGCGCGCGAGCATCTCGTCCGAAAGACCTCTTATCTTACATACTGCATACAGCGGAAGAGTGGCTATGATCCCGTGCGCTCCGGAGCCGGTGATACTCATCGCGGGCTTGTCGAGGCCTATCACCCTTGCCTCTATCGCCGTATTGCAGAGGAGCGAAGCGGTCTTCTTCTCATCCTTCGAGAATATCTCGCCGCCGTTCATCCTTAAGAGCTGAGGAGCAAAAGTCGTTCTTTTGCTGTTCAGTCCTTCACTGAAAAGCTCCATGTTGACCCTGTAGGCGTCCATGACGAACGATATCTCGGAAAAGGGTACGGTCCTTACGTAATCGAGCATATCCTTAAGGCTGTACTTATGTATGACATGGACCTCCTCCCGGTCATCCTCTGCCTTTTCCTTCTCCTCTTTCTCTTCAGCAGTGAACACCGCTTCCCCGTCTTTCAAGATCTTCACTATATTCGTATGCCTGTCCTTAATTATGACCTCAGCCGACCCGTTATCCGTCGTGACTTCAGCCGAGATATATATGTCGCTCGTAAATCCGGTGAGCTCGGCTTCGACGAGGCCGGCCTTCACCATCTCCTCAGCCTTTCCATCGTCCTCGGGAGTTACGTACTTCAGGGTCTCGAGCCCTTCTCCGGGCGCTCCCGCTATATATCCCAGAGCTGCCGCATACAGATTCCCCACATGGTCCGAATTCGGTATCCCGCACGTGAAGGCGTTCTTGTACATCCCGCTGTTGAGCTTCACCTTTATCTTTTTAAGCTCCCCTTTTGTGTATCCCCTTGCCTTAGCCACGGCGAACGCTATTGCTCCCGGCTCCGTGACCCCGAGCGCCGGCACCATGTCCTTCTTTATGAGCGAGGTCAGTTCATGCATGTTTTTTCTCCTTTTTTAAGCTGAATGTCATATTATGTGTACATTTAAGCACTTTTTATATGTATTTATATGGACATATTAGTACAAAAACGGATTTTAGTATATAATGAAAATACCTGAAAATTCATACTATTATTTTTTGAAAGGAATCATTATGAACAAAAGAGAATTAGTCACAGCCGCGTTCAGAGGCGAAGAGCTTGAAAGAGTGCCCGTATGTATGTGGAAGCATGTTCCCGAAGAACTGTGGAACGATGACGACGCGTTCGTGAAATGCCAGCTCGACGCTTACAAGGAATCGGATGTCGATTTCATGAAGCTGTCCGCCGACAAGTTCTTCCCCTGGCCGGATCCTATCCTTGAGGGCATAGAGAACGCAGAGGATCTTTACAAGATGAAGTCCCTCGGAGCAGATCATCCCTGGATAAGGCAGCAGATCGAGCGCACGAAGAAAGTCATCGACGGTCTCAACGGCGACTGCATCTCCCTGTACCTCATATTCGTTCCGCTCTCATATTTAAGGCTCAAGGTCGGATATCCCACCATGATGAAGCTCATCCGTGAGAATCCCGAAGCCATGAAGTATGCATGCAGCATCATAGCCGGCGACCTCAAGATCCTCATCAAGGGCATCCTCGAGGAAGCAGGAGCAGACGGGATATTCTACAGCGTACAGAACGGCGAAGTCAACCGCTTCACGGCTGAAGAGTATGCTGACTGGGTAAAGCCCAGCGACCTCGAAGTCCTCGACTATATCAATTCCATGACCGAGTTCTCATCCATACACTTCTGCGCATGGGAAGAGGTACCGAACCGTCTTGAGGTCTGGAAGGATTATCACGCCAAGGTAGTGAGCTGGTCAAGATACATCGACCTCATGGACATCGAAGAGGCCAAGAAGGTATTTAACGCAACGGTCTGGGGCGGATTCGACAACCGTCCGGGAACTCTGCTCTACACAGGCACGAAAGAAGAGATCGAAGAGGAAGTCAAGTCCCTCATCAAGCAGGGCGGCAAGAAGGGCTACATCATCGGCTCTGACTGCAGCATCCACGACGAGTGCTCCTTCGAGCGTATCCGCTGGGTCGTAGAAGCAGCCCGCAAGTTCTCGTAATACCGTATCTTAAAGATACCAAAGGCCGGAGACCAGTGATATGCTACCCCCAAGTAGGACACTGAAATATAAAACCTACTTGGGGGTGTTCTATGTCCAGAAAAAGCAAGATTGACCCGGCAGAAAAAATAAAGATAGTTGAACGGTTACTGGCAGGTGAGATCAGTGATTCGGAGG
>JAEEGL010511650.1_pt1 | contig 14789 bp, 10 predicted proteins | sample 9134231 | NCBI WGS metagenome assembly JAEEGL01 (sample SAMN16246548, study PRJNA631951) | gut metagenome | biome: gut microbiome; feature: rumen; material: fiber-attached | host: Bos | place: Iran: Karaj | collected 2018-10 | reverse complement strand
TACTTTGTTCTTTCTTGTTTACTGCACGTGGTACAGCAACAATAAAGGCCTCTACTTCATTCCGTCTGACAGCTTCTTCATAAATGCTCTTTACAGAATTCCACGCTTCGGGAAAATTAACAAGAAACACAATTCTTGCCTTTGCCGGTCTTTTTCCTCTTACCTCTTTAATATGCTTTTCATAGTTTCTGACTTGCACAGAAAATCTTCTGCGCGCCTTAAAATGATGCCATACTCTTCTGGCAATTCTTATCCCTCTCATCAGCAATGACCTGCTCTTCACAATCTGTTTACAAGAGCTTCAAACTCAGCTCTAAAGCAATTCCAATTTAGTTCATTTTCATACTTTTTGCGCGCTTGTGCTGAATATGATTCGATCTTTCCACTCGCAATCGATTCGGTAATAGCCTCGCAAAAATCCTTCGCAGAACATTCAGGGCTCAGGCACCTTCCGGTAACCCCATCCTCTACGTAATCAACTGTTCCTCCGGTCGCGTATGTGAAAGAAGGAATACCAAACATAGCAGCCTCAGCAAATACTATTCCGGCACACTCAGCTTTAGTAGGCATGATGAATATATCGTGCTCAGCGTAGCAATCAATCAGCTTTTTGAGCTCTTCTTTGTTATTCTTACGCAGCCTGCCAAGGAATTTCACATAGTCAGGAAGATCGATTTCCGGCTTATCAAGTCCTACCACACTGAGTTCGTATCTGATGCCGTCAGATGATTCATTTAACAATCTGACCGCATCAATTGCTACATCCACGCCTTTTCTTACATAATCCACGCCCACCAGCAACAGCTTGTAGCTCTTCTGATCTTTTTTGACAAGTTTATAACCACAGTCATCCATATTGGCGCCAAGCTTGAAAATATTCAGCTTGCTCTCAGGCGTCTTATAAAAAGCTACAGCATCGTCATATGACCACTTTGCGGGAAAGATGATCTGATCTGCCAACGCATACGACGTCCTTTCCCAGGTGTTGCCGATTCTTTGATCATGCAGAGAATGATCATAGTAATAGCCCAGCATTCTGTGATATGTGGAGTCGCTAAGGTAAATCAGCTTTTTTTCTTTCAGAGCTTTTCGTCCCGCATAGATCAGTTTGCTGCCGGCAGGAGCAAATATTATTTCACATCCGGATTCAGCGATTTTTTTATTTACCTGAGCTGAAACCAGAAAGCTGTCCAGAAAAGATAGTGAATTTTTCTTAAGAGAGAACAGGCGCACCAACTTATGTATCACTGATGATAGTCTGTGTGGTGGAACTATTATGTCTCGTACTTCTATCATTTCAGAAGCCGATATGGTCTTATGCAGTCCGGCTACTGTCCCGCTCCAGTATTTAACATCAGTTGGATCTCCATGATACAAAAAGCCAATTCTTACCATCTTATACCCCTCGACAGATGATTCGATCTATCTGTCATTTATTACTCATCTGTGCAGCAATATCAGCGTCAACAATCTCTTCCCCTGTCTTATCCTTAAGCTGCTCCAGAGAGGCTGCAGAAAGGCCGTTATTTACAACGGCACACATATCGCAGGTACTGCATTTATCGAGGTCTTCCTTTGTGACCTTTCCATCGCGAAGATCGCGAACAATTTTATTCTCGTACATGCTGTATTTCTTCTTGGTCCAGAATTTAGCCTTATGACGGATTACCCACCACATAGGAACCCATATATATTTGTGCATGGCAGGAGAAACAGAGCCTATCATCCAGCAGTCTCTGTCACAGCAGCGCACCTTGGCCCTGACTTCTTCAGCCTCTTTTGAATTCCAGAGTTCATCCCAGGACTGTCTGTTGAGGTTACCCATAACCTCTTTGTCTTTTGTCCCATTACAAGGCATTACATCGCCATAAGGGTCGATGAAGAATGTATCAAAAGACATATCGCAGGGAAGAAGTCTCTTCTGTCCGTAAATATAGTTGATAAGTCCATGGTTAAAGTATGCCCTGAACCACTTCTTAGGACTTTTGCTTGCAAGAAGTTCATTGACAAGATCTTCAAAATTCTTTGCAACCATCGGCCTGTCCTTGATGATATTCTTGGCCTCTACAAAATAGAAGCTGTTATGAAGTGATGCGGTCGCAAACTCCATGCCCATCTCGTCAGAGAGTTTGTAAAGAGGAACCAGATCAGGCGCATTCTTATCCTGTACGGTCATTCCAAACCCTACGTCTTTCATTCCCATCTCACGCAGTTTCTTAAGGGTCTGATATCCTCTCTGATATCCGTTCTCAAGTCCTCTGATCTCATTATTGGTATTCTCAAGTCCTTCTATGGAAATACGGATACCGATCTGAGGAAATTCCTTGCAAAGGTCAACAATTCGGTCTGTAAAGAAACCGTTAGTTGATATAACTATTCTGTCCGATTTTTTATAAAGTTCACGGACAATATCCTTGATATCAGTCCTGATAAAAGGCTCTCCTCCGGTTATGTTTGTAAAGTACATTTTGGGAAGTTTCTTTATTGTCTCAATAGAGATTTCTTCCTCCGGCTTGCTTGGGGCCTTGTATCTGTTGCACATAGAACAACGCGCATTACATCTGTAAGTTACTATTACTGTTCCATTCAATTTCTTCTCTGCCATAAAACTCTTCCTTACCTTCCTCCGGTTTCTTTCAAAAACGACTGCCATTTTGTATTATATTGACGCTAATTTTAGTTATGTCTTTCATAATCCCGCGAAATTATACAACCAATACCGAAAATTTGCAATTGACAGATGACATAAAATAAAATTTTATTTCATACCGATTTTATGCACAATTATAATAATGCAGGCCAGTCCTCACAAGGACGGGCCTGCATTATCTTAAAACCTCATACAGATTTTGATTCTCTGTTTATTTCATATTGTAGACTATTGAATAGCTTATTGGTTTATAATTTCCGGATTTGTCTGTAGCTGCCGTATATGCCTGGGTAGCAGACGAAGGAACAATGCTGAATCTGCATTCGATCTTAGCACCGGATGGAACACTCTCATTATCAGGAATCTTCTGCCCTGCTTTTCTGCTGAGCGTCACTCTTCCGAAAATGTTCTTCTTTACCACATCATTCGCATAGTAATATGTCGGCTGTTCCACATAAACATAATCATTGTTAAGTATAAGTGTTGTGTCGCCATATTTCAGAACCGGTGTTGATTTGAAGCTGCTAAGCCAGCTGAATATGCTGTATCTCTTGTCCGGTACGCTGGCAACAACCGAGTCCTTACTAAGAACATTCTTAGCCACTGTAAATGTGAGTACCTTGTTCAGTGTTCCGCTGTAATTACCGGCGAATTTCAGACTCACACTCGCATTTTTACCTGCCGCGTTGTTATCGGAGTAAACCACAGAATAATCTCTGTCTTTTACAAGCTCGCTTCCGCCGCCCGATAATCTGACAGATACAGAGGGCGTTGCCTGACCATTGACCATAGGCACGCTGGAAGCATTGAGTTTTTTATCTGCAAATTTCACTTCGACGTCTGCAGCCGAAAGCTCCCTGCGGACAATCTTGATATTCTGAGTAACTCTTCCGGTTACTCCCCTTTCAGCCTTGCCCTCAAAGGCAACCATTACAGTTCCTACTTCAGCACTGTCATTTGCCGCCGTGATAGTGTAGCGGTCACCTGCCAATACTTCATTATCAGAATCTGTAATGACGCCGCCGATTCTCCTTACTGTTTCTTCATTGTCGACGTCAGGAACTCCGTCCCCATTGTCATCTCTGCCTGTATATACAAGAACAGGGTCTCCGTCATAATAAATCGTCGAATTGATGTTCTTGACAACCAGCTCAGTACCGCTGATGGTGAAGGGCACATCAATCTCGCCTTCCACCAGATTATATTTGGGCGCGTCAGTGGGAACAAGTGTTACATAGTTGTTATCACCGATATGGCGGTTGACATCAGAATCGCTTTCTGCCGGATCTGATACCGTAAAGTAGTAGCCTTCCTTGCTGATCGTGGAGGCGTCACCATCTTCCACATACTGCAGTTTATCACTTCCAACACTGACTGTTATGGTTCCGTCCTTAAACAGATCGGAAACATCTCCTCCAACAGGCTGCGCAACACCATCGTTTTCCTTGTAATCCTGAGAAGGAACCTGTCTGGAGAGTTTGGCATCCTCAAGATTAATATACTCTTTCTGAGGTACCGCAGAATCCGCAAATGCTATTGGCTCTTCATCCTGAGGTTCTTCAACCTCTGGCTCTTCAACAACAGCAGGTGCATCAGAAGCAGGTGTATCAGAATCAGGTGCTTCCGGTACTATTTCTGCCTCGATTATCTCTTCAGGCCAGGGAAGTCCACTTTTATCTGCGGAATCCTCAGCTGCAGGGAGTATATCTGATACGATGAATTCATCATCTGCAGGCTTCCCCGTATCTCTAAATTTAGCAAACAGTTCAATATCGGACTCAACCGGCACGCCGGCAACAAAATCAGCTTTTTCTGTAAACTCTTTGTCCAGATACCAACCGGAAAACTCCTTAGTTCCATCGGGAACGATAAGAGCATATTTGACATCTCTCAGAACTTCGACCGAGGAAGGAACATACGCAGTCATTATTCCGCTTTCCGGATCATACTCCCATCCTTCAACGTCCTGTCCAAAATCCAGGCTTGAAATAACCAATCCCTCGCCCGGGTAGAATACAGCAGAATAAATCTCACCCTCTGCTTCCTCTTCCTCAGCGGTTTCCTCCATGCTTCCCTGCAAAAGAAGATCCTCGCTCTCTACCTCATCTTCAACAAATTCTTCCTCGGGCTCGGCCTCTTCATAGTCATCCGTGGCCTCATCCGAAGGCGCCTCATCAGTAAACTCATCTTCTTCAGCATCTTCTGTCACAAGCTCATCAGAATCGGAAAACTCAATAATATCCTCTTCAGCAGTTGCGTATACCGGAACACTGTTTGTACAGACTGAAGCAACCGCCAGCATTCCTGCAACTCCGAAAGCCAAAAGCCTTTTTATGCGCATATATTTTCCTCCTTGTCCAGACACGCGGAAAAATACTGTGACAGAAATAATGCTCTGTCAGGATACCGTAAAAAAGAAAAATGTGCTTGCATTTAAGCCTTCGCAAGCACATTAATTGTATCATTATACACTATAAGTCTTTATAAACAATATCTAAAAATTCCATAATATATCAATAACCCAAGATATAGTACCTCAATTATCCGGCCTTCTATATCCCGGTATCAAGTGACATCTCAGCCATATATCTTCAGAAGCTTCTCCAGATACTCATCTATCGTATCGAAGCTCAGATCTCTGCAGGCTTCATGCATTTCTTTTGCCCTGTTGTCGTCCTGCCACAACAGGTGTATCTGGTCACACAGAGCATCCACATCACCGCTCTTATACAGAAGACCGGTTTTACCAGCCTGAATAAGCTCCGGGATACCTCCGATGTCGGCTCCGATCACAGGTGTGCCGTAGAGCTGCGACTCCATTACAGAGAAGGGGCAGTTCTCGTACCACTCAGAAGGATATACGGAAGCGCGTGCCTTTCGGATCAGGTCCGAGAGCTCATCACCGCTCTTAAAGCCAACGTTTTTGATGTTGCTGACGCTGTCCACAAGGCTCTCCAAAGGTCCTTTGCCAGCAAAAACAAAGTTCACCTCCGGCATTCTTCTGGCTGCCTCTACCAGAGTTCTGATTCCCTTTTCCTCGGAGAATCTTCCGAAGTACAAAATATAATCTTCCTTGGGTGTATCAACCCAGGGAATCCTGTCTATAAAGTTATGGATGGCAACCGTCTTTTTTGCAAAGAGAGGATTGGTATCCAGCTTGGTCTTCATAAATCTGCTGCAGCAGATAAAACAGTCTATGTATTTATATGCGCCATTGAGTTTCCAGAAGCTTGCTTCCAGCGTCCCGATAAAGCTCTTGGCAGTACTTCCGTGGATGCATTTGCCTTTTGTGCAGTTGAAAAAGCTTCCGCTTAGACACTTCTCACAGTTTTCCCGGGTGTTTGGGTTGTTGCACATGTGATTCGGGCACACCAGCTGGTAGTCGTGGGCAGTAAAGACAATCCTGCATTTACGACCTGTGGCCTTTCTCCAGGCCACAATCTCCAGAATGATAGAAGGTGTCAACTGGTAGTTGAAGTTGTTCAGGTGTACAACGTCAGGTGCAAAATCATCAAGTACAAGTCTTATCTTTTTCCTGGCATCCGAAGAGTATATGGTCTTGAGCGGATAAGTCAGCTTGGTGAGCCTGGATGCATTGTGGAAATCCATATCCTGAGTGTATGCACCGACCCTGTTGCCGACACACCTGCCCTCGTGTTCCATTCCAAAATACTGAACCTCGTGTCCGCGCTCGGTGAGCGCTTCTCCAAGTTTAAAAATGTAAGTCTCCGATCCGCCGTTGGGATAGAGAAACTTGTTTACAAATAAAATCTTCATGATCGTTTCCTTAATGGTTTATAAACTTTATTATACAAAAGAGCTGCAACCAATGCCCCGACAAGTGCACCCGTAGTATTGGTGACAAGATCTGTCACCTCAAACATTCCCCTTCCGGTCAGAAACTGCGCACACTCGATAATTGAGCTCATCACAAGACCCGTAAGCGTCGTGGCAAAGATGGCAAACCCGGTTTTACTCTTACGAAAGAACAGATAAATCAGGATCCCAAATGGGACAAACAGTAAAATATTCAGAAGACTGAAGGCCATTATCCATGACGGATTCCCCGTCCTGAAGCCAAACCCCAGCATTACTCTAAGATGGACGATTCCTGCTCTGGAACCGGGTTCCCGCCTGAACAGCGTTATCTGAAGCAGTATATTGGTGTATGTCAGAACCGCAAGGATATACAGCACTTTTCGAACAGATAACCGGCCCTTTTTTCGAAAGGCAATCGCAAGTACCACTACCGCCAGCACTTCGACTACAAGCAGCGCAATGATATCTCTCTGGCTGACTCCCGCGGTTTCGTCTCTGAATATTCCCCAGATGTTTCTTATTAAATCACTTTGCATAGCAGAATATTTCCAATGCCTCTGTATTAAACCCTGTCAATCCTCTCCACATTCAGGATCGCATCGATGTAGAGTCTTGCACTGGCGCCTGTTACCTTGTTCCAGTCAAAACGCGTGTAGCAGTAATCCATTATCTCATCCATTGTGTGGAAGAGCTCAGGCTGACTGATAGCATCCTTAAGCTTCCTGGTCAGGTCTCTGACGCTTGATTTCTTGAAGTACATTGCGTACTCACCGCAGGCTTCCGAATTCTCAGGAATGTTACTGGTCAGGATCTTTCTGCCATAGCTCATGGCCTCCAGAAGACTTATGGGCATGCCCTCCACATCACTTGGAAGTACATAGAGGTAAGCATTGCTGTACAGCTCAGAGAGCATGTTTCCCTGGACAAATCCGGTCATAACAACACGGTCGTCCTTGGCCGCAAGCTCTTTTATCTGCTCAACATATTCATCGGAGTGGCTCGTTCCGCCTGCGATGACCAGCTTCATATCGGTCTTGACCTTGGAGAAGGCTTCCAGAAGGTATGTCACACCCTTTTCAGGAACAAGTCTTCCAAGATAAAGGATATACTTTTCTTTTTCAAGCCCGAATTTGCTTGCAATAATATCAGGCTCCCTGAACTCCGTCCTGTTGACGCCGTTTGGTATGTATATGGTCTCCCTGTTGTAGGTATCCTTAAAGTACTGCTGGACGTTGGTTGAAAGAACTATCACCTCATCAGCGTACTTGGCAGCTATCATCTCGCCAAATTTGAGAACTCTGGTGGCCAGGCCTCCCCATTTGGATCTCTGCCAGTCAAGACCATGTATGGTCGCAATTGTCCTTATCCCGAAGAAATGCGGGATCATCAGCATCATGCTGGGTCCCTCTGCGTGATAATGTATCACATCATAGTTGCCTGCCAGCGCAAAAAGCGTGGCAATAAACGAATACACGATGGCATTCATTGCCTTGTTGCTGGGGGTCGGGACATGAACAATCCTTATGCCTTTGTATGTTTTCAGTTTGTGAGCATCAAGATCTGCGTTCTTGTCGGAAACGTGCTTTCCTTTCCTGTTGTAGACGGTAACTGAGTGTCCCATCTGCACAAGACGGGTGGACAGTTCTTCTACTACCACCTCTATTCCACCTTCCCTGGACGGAATTCTCTTATGCCCTATCATCGCTATCTTCATGATATCTAACCCTTATAATCAATAAACGTTTTTGTGTCTGAATACCTCGATAACTGTTTTTAACATAATCTTAACATCGAGCCACAGGCTCCACTCATCGATATAACTGGTGTCAAGTTCCACCACCTCATTGAAATTCGTGATTGAATTTCTTCCGTTGGCCTGCCACATACCTGTTATACCGGGCTTGATGCTGATTCTTCTCCACTGCTTGGCAGTGTACTTGCTAACTTCATCGATCGTCGGCGGCCTTGTGCCCACCACACTCATGGAACCGGACAGTACATTGAAGAACTGCGGAAGCTCGTCAATACTGGTCTTTCTGATGAACTTTCCGACCCTGGTAACTCTCGGGTCATCCTTCATCTTGAACATCATGCCGTCTTCAACCGTATTGTACTCCATCAGCGCCGCCTTCATTTCATCAGCATTCTGATACATGCTTCTGAACTTCCATATCCTGAAGTGCCTTCCGTTCTTGCCGACTCTCACCTGTTTAAAGAGCACAGGTCCCTTGGAGTCCAGCTTGATCGCGATTGCAGTTATGAGCATGATTGGTGAGGTGAGAACAATGCAAAACAGGGAAAAGACAATATCGAAAACTCTCTTAACCAGTCTTTCAAAGCTGTTCATAGTCACCGTATGGAAAGTGCTTACGGGATATGTTCCTATACTGCTTACGAAGGAGAATGCCCTTCTTCTCCTGAAGGTATCTATGATTATACGGCATGTGATGCCCATCTCAATACAGATATCAACATATTTCTGCAGATTTTTGATCTCCATGTTTCTCTTCTGCAGTATGAATACCTGATCGATGTTATACTTTCTTATAAGGTTTTCAAGGTCTGAAAGCTTTCCTATATATTCTATTGAATTATCATCGTCCTCAATACTTATATAACCTATCTCGTTGACGATTATGGATGTCTTCTGAAGAAAATATCTGAACTTATTATATGAGTCCTTGCTGCCCACATACAGAACTCTGGGTATATGCTTACGCATTATGATCCTGTCGATTATCCTCTCAAAAAACAGGATCTCAAGAATAAGAACCACGTAGGTAACGCCGCATAGCCCGAAGAAAAAGGCCGGTTTGATCTCAAGGGAAGAGACATTGGCAAAAAGGAAGCCTGCACAGAGCATAGCAACCGAGATAGATAGTGTTTCCCTTTTAATAATCCTGTCCAGATAAAAGAAAATGGTGGAATTATAAATATATAGTGACCTGTTCATAAGAAGGAATACAAGAAGTGCTACAAGATATATAGTGGCAAAGGCCTTCCACTGCTCCGTGGTGTAAAGACCCTCCCCCCAGATATTTAATGCGACAATTGCAGATATGACATGAACACAAATGTCCATTATGACATGTATAACATCAAAAGAAGCTCCGTTATTTGAGCGATTCATAACTTAACTCTCCAATATAAAATTAACTTATGTTACCATATTGTTAGTATCCCCCACCCAACAATTCGTAGAATTATAACACAGTTTTTAAGTATAATAAATAGAAATAGTTCATATTTTTTTAATAATTACATATTTATCAATCTTCGAAAGGACGTAAATCATGAATGAGAAGGCCCAGAAACTAAAGGAGAACATCGAGAAAAGAGTTGTCGGGAAGGGTGATGTTATCGACAGGATCATCACAGCACTTCTGTCAGGCGGCCATGTTCTTCTTGAAGATGTCCCGGGTGTGGGCAAGACCACTCTCGCCAAGGCCCTTGCGGACTCTCTCTCCCTTTCTTTTGCAAGGATCCAGTGTACTCCGGACACCATGCCCTCTGATATAACAGGTATATCCGTTTACAACAAAAGTACCGGGACTTTCTCCGTGATGCAGGGCCCGGTTTTAAACCACATCGTCCTTGCCGATGAGCTAAACCGCACTTCACCCAAGACACAGTCCGCTCTCCTTGAAGTGATGGAGGAGCACAAGGTTACAATTGACGGAGTCTCTTACGATGTTCCCGAGCCCTTCATGGTCATAGGGACCCAGAACCCATCTGAGATGGCCGGAACCTATCCACTTCCCGAATCGCAGCTTGACCGCTTTATGATGAAGCTCTCCGTGGGATATCCGGAGCTGGTCGCATCTGAAGATATGGCAAAGAGATTCCTTGAAGGCAGCCTTCACGAGAAGACGGATGCCGTCCTTACCGGCAGGGATATCCTTGATATGAGAGCAGAAGTGGCTGCAGTCACCGTCCATGACAGACTTCTGTCCTACGCTGCAGCAATTATTGATGCAACCCGCTCCAAGGCCGAGATTCGGGTGGGAGCATCTCCGAGAGCTCTTTTGTCAATGATCCGCTGCTCCCAGGCCATCTGTTATCTCTCGGACAGAGATTACTGCATTCCTGAGGATATAGCTGCAGCTGCCGCAATGTCCCTGCCTCACAGGCTTGTGCTCACAAGCGAAGCACGTATAAGCCGCATCACTTCCAAAGAATTGTTAAACGACATCCTCGGAAAGATAAAAGTGCAATGAAGATCACTTTCAAGACAACAAACCTCTTAATTTATCTTGCCGCGCTCGTTGCCGCAACAGTATTTGCAAGCTTTTATGGCGGTCCTGTAGCTTACGCTCCGTTGGCCTGCCTTCTTCTGCTTCTTCCGGTTTCAGGTCTCTACATATTCTTATGTTATAAGTTCCTTAGAGTCTATCAGGAGGTTGAGGTCCACAAGCTGACCAAAGGCGAGGTCCACAAATACCGTGCCGCCTTTGAAAATGCCGGAATATTGCCCATACACGATATGGCTGTCGGCATCTACGAAGACCGCTGCAACCTCTACGAGATTCCCGCAGGAACTCGTATTTCTCTTGATGCTCATGAAAAAAAAGAGCTCTTGTCCGGAATCAACTGCCTCTTTGCCGGGGCCTATGACGTTGGCGTAGAGAATATCTCTTTTGCCGATCCCTTTCACATATTCGAGATAACCCTTGATGTCCCCTACTCATTCAGAGCCCTTGTAAAGCCCAGGATAACCGACATCGCAGGCAAATCTCTCGATCTTGAAAACCTCGTAAACAGCACCGGCCAAAAGAGCTACCGTCTGTTTGAGGACATTCCCGGAAATGAGCTGCGCCCTTACACAAAAGGTGACAGCCTCGCCTCCATAAACTGGAAGGTATCTGCAAGGATATCTGATCTCATGGTCAGGATCCCCGACAGAATGGAAAAGAGAACCGTATCAATCATCATGAATGCCAAAAACACGCCCGAAAGGGAGTGGGACACCTCTTTTCTAAGAAGCCGCGACTTCTTTCTTGAGTTTGTGGTATCGGCAGCCAGACATTTTGTCGATCAGGGTATCCCCGTGACCATCACTTTTCCCGCCGGCAGGATCCGGCAGATAAGAATAGATTCAATGAGAAGCTTCACAGATTTCTACGAGAGAGTCTCGGATGGATTGTTCTATTCCTCAGATGAGGAATATTCCGGGCTGCAGAGTCTGATCTCAACACACAAGGAAGCCAAAGATGACTACGAGACATGGATCACCATCAATGAGCGCCCGGGGGATGGGCAAAATTTCATCGATATTTGCAGTTGAAGCAAAAAGACACCTTCTTGCCTTTTCTTTTGCTGCGCTTTTATCGGAGGTGTGCCGGCTGTATTACAGTACTTCCGCCCTTGCTTCCGACAGCCGTTTTCCTATTCTGGTGACTTTTATCTTCCTGTCCTGCTGCATCCTTGAGCATCTGTTTGAACTTGTGGTCTCAGGGATTGTATCCAGACTTTTCTCAGTTATCCCTCCTCTCGCAATTCTTTTAGTGATATGGCGCGTCGACTTTTTTCTGCTGCTGCAGGGCGCTATCATCTTCGGAGTTGTCCTTCGGCTCTTTATCGGAGTAATTCCCGAAAGACGCCGGTTCTTTGTCACCCTGCCGCTTCTTCTGGATATCATCGTCCTGGTTTTGTGTTTTAATAATGAAAGTTTTCACTCAGACATCCTTTTGGAAAAACTTCTCTGCATCAGCCTTGTGATACTCACTTTATCTGCGCTTGAATCAGTTTTCTGCGCAAAAGGTTCACCATCCTTTCCCATACATTTCTTTTTGTGCCTTGGCATCTTTTCAATGCTCATCCCAATGGGCTCAGATCCCATTGACTGGTCTCCGGTCGTCCGCGCGGGAGAAAGAATAGCCGCAGGGATTGAGACCGCTGCAGACAATGCTACCTATTACTTTTCGATAGCTTTTGGAGACAGCTATAACGCAGGCTACAGCTCTCTTTCTGCCACCGGTGGTAAACTGAATGATTCTGACAGGCTGCAGCTTCTTTTGGAAACGGAATCTCTCCCCTATCATACCTATACAAACGAGGAGACTGGAAAGACCGAAAACATGCGCCGAACTCTCTATCTTGCCGGCGGAAAAGGTGCTGATACCCTGCAGTTTGTGCGGTTCCTTAAGTTTTTATATGAAAAGGGCGCAGACAGGGACATGGTCTTACTCTTTTCCGAAGTATCTGACCTTGATCTGGAGTACGTCTACCTTGATACTCATGACGAAATTGCTCCCTCAACGGCTTTTGAGCTCACCTTGTGGGGAGAAAAAGTCACCAAAGGCTCCTCAGGCAGTCTGCACAGGAAGGGGTACAGAGTACATGCCAGGTACCTTGATCTGGACTATGGCTCTCCATATCTTACAGAGCTGCTCCGCTCTTCAGCTAATTCCGCGCAAAGTACTGAAAACTTCAGCTATCAAACAGCTGCCTCCTACGCTTCGGACCTCTGGGACATTGATCTTGGAGAAGTAATAAGCGAGAGTGAATTCGAAAAAGCACTAGCAGAGCTCCCCCACCAGGATGAGTCCATAAGAAAAGAATATCTCGTTACATCAGGTGCCGGGAGCGAACTTAAAAGTCTGTCTGACGAGCTCACCGCTGAAGCTGAAAGCGAATATGACAAATGCCGATTCATAGAAAGCTTTCTGCGCAGATATACCTACTCAACCGATGCAGTGGGAGGATATGACAATAAGTCCGACATGAGCACTTCACAGGGGATTTCGGATATCGCCACCAGATTTCTTTTTGATACCGGAAGCGGATACTGCGTCCACTATACCTCCTCAATGGTGATGCTCCTTCGGCTTGCAGGGATCCCCGCAAGAGCCGTAACAGGATACAGGTATGCCTTTCCGTTTGAAAAAGCAGATGAGTACAAAGTAAACAACAGCTGTGCCCACGCCTGGCCCGAGGCCTACATCGAGGGCGCCGGCTGGATCCCCTTTGAGCCAACTGCTGCCTATTACACTCCCACGGAGAACTCCTGGCACAGGAAAGCTGTTTCCAAAGAGCCCACGCTCCCATCCTCAGTGACCACTGCAGCCCTGCCTTCTGATGCAGGGACTGACCCTGCGGAAGACAGCACCCCCGAAAGCGACACCGGCAATTCATTTCTTATAGCGCTCAAAGTACTATGGCCCTTTGTTCTTTCAGCCATACTGCTGGCACTTCTTCTTATCGGCGGCACGAAGCTGTACCTTTACCTGCGGTACAGGCTGGCTTCTCCCACGCAGCAGCTGCTCATGGATGTAGATCTGATCAAGAAGAATCTGGTGCGTCTGTCAAAGAAAAACATAAGCGACAGAGGACTTCTCTCTGATTTTGAGGTTCTTGCTCCTTCCGAATTAAGTGGGGATGTGACAAGTGTTTTCAGCACAGCCAACAGGCTTCTGTACGCGGGAAATACTGCGAATACTCCCACCACTGAAGAAAGCGCTCGTGCAAAGAGCCTTCGCCAAAAACTTCAGAAGCAGCAGGGCCGCCGTTCGAAAGGTATACATCTTTCGAACAGCAGCCCTGCCTAAGAAAATAAGAGAAAGAATTTGGCAATTATGTGTTAGTTCTTAACTATCATCTTTCCGCCGCGCTTTGATACTACATCGAAGATAACTGCGGCAAGAAGAACTGCACCCTTAACCACCTTCTGCATGTTGGCATCAACGCCCATAAGTGACATACCAAGGTTGATGACACCCATGAGAACCGCACCGATGATAACGCCGGGAACTGTTCCGATTCCGCCGTAAGCTGATGCTCCACCGATGAAGCAGGAACCGATGGCATCCATCTCGTAGTTCTGGCCGTATGTAGGCTGAGCTGATGTAAGTCTTGCGATGGTTACCATAGCTGCAAGGGCTGCAAGAAATCCCATGTTGGTGTATGCAAGGAAGTAAACTCTGTTTGTGTTGATACCGGAAAGCTTGGTTGCCTTCTCATTGCCACCTACTGCGTAGAAATGTCTTCCTACTGTAGTGTTCTGTGTGATGTAGCCGTATACAAGAACTACAACAAGAACCCAGATGAGAACTGTAGGAATACCCTTGTGCTGTGCAAGCTTGTATGCAAAAGCAAGAACTACAGCAACGATGGCGATCATCTTAACTGCAAAAGTCCAGAAGGGCTCTGTGTCGTATCCGTGCTTGGTCTTATTGATCCTGGTCCAGAACTGAAGAGCAACGAAGATACCTGCTGCCAGGATTCCGCCGAAGAGACAGGTCAGATTAAGGTCTGCTCCTCCAAAGATGTCCTTGATATAGCAGTCAGCACCGCCTCCGAAGAGGTTTACGAATGTGGTCTG
>JAEEGL010384605.1_pt1 | contig 14789 bp, 14 predicted proteins | sample 9134231 | NCBI WGS metagenome assembly JAEEGL01 (sample SAMN16246548, study PRJNA631951) | gut metagenome | biome: gut microbiome; feature: rumen; material: fiber-attached | host: Bos | place: Iran: Karaj | collected 2018-10 | reverse complement strand
TGATTTATACGGTTTTTATTTCTAAGGGAATAACCGCACCAGTTATTTAAATTACTATTCATTGCAGAAGAAAGATAAAGAGGAATTTTTATTTCCTGATTCTTTCTGTATTCGTCTATAGTGCAGGTTTTAATTCTTAAATCTGTCGTATTTAATAAATAGTCTTTAAATTTTTCAAACCATTTTGAATCAATAAGCTCTTTGATATTTTGAGTTTTGAGAGTCATTACAAGGATTTTATCCGGCGAAAACTGAAAATAATCATCCTGCCGTTCAGTTTTTTCGACAGCTTTAGTAATGTTCTTAACAAAGCTTTCACAGTCAGAGTCGGCAGCAGGAATAAAGTCATTATAATAAGGGAAAATTTCTACCGATTTTCCAAGATCTGTCATTATGTAATAAAGAAATCGTCTTTTATTTTCGGGAATGGAATAAGAATCCAGCAGGGCATATTCTATTCCACAGGTCTGGAGATTATTTACCATGGATGAATCCCATATATCTCCAAACATTGTTATGCCGCGGGGTCTTTTTCCTGTTGTCTGCCTTATTTCCGTTGAAAGCATATCTATCTGGCTGTTTCTGTCTACAGGAAAAAGTAAAGGAAGAACCGGAGCATAAAATCCCCCGCCAAGAATTTCTACCTGTTTTCTTTCAACAAGTTCCTTTAATATGCTTATAAATTCACTGCGTTTTTTCTTGTAATATAAAAGTTGTGGTCCTGAAAAAGAAAAAGAGAATTTAAAGTCTGGATTTGAATATAGAAATTTTATGAGAGGCTTATATATGTTCTGATAATTTTTATCGTATTCTTCCGGAGTATCTGTAGAGACAGATAATGATCTTAAATTGAAGCATACGTATATTGAATTCATATCCAACTATACGGCTGCCCACCCTTTCTGCCGTTACTTTCTCCTTATAACAATTTTTTCAATTTATATTTAACGAAGGCTTCCCCTTAAACCTTCTTAATTCTTGATAATATTCTTAAATATTTTATAACAAGTTTCCCATATTTTAAAGTCTTTTTTATCATTCCATTCAACTTTTTTTGTTTTTGATTCTTCACTGCAGGAAGATTTTTCATCTGAACGGTTGGCACAAAGAGTATATTCCTTTGTATCCTTTGGAACAAGACGAATTATTTTTAATGGACAGACTTCCGTACACTTTCCACAGCCGATGCAAAGTCTTGTTACTACAGCAGTCCTGTTTTTAATGATGATTGCATTCTGTTTACAGATTCTTACACAGTCACCAAGACCAATACAGGCATATTTACAATCGCAGCCTGTTCCGGAATAACTGTGAACAAGGGTGCAGGAATATCCCTCATTAAAATTATCCCTGTCCCTGTTAAAAGTCTTTTCGCAGGAGCACAAAACCAAAGCTTTCATATCTGTTACCTGGGTATTTTCAAGCTTTGGCTTTATGTAATCTATTTCTCTATCAGAAATAATTGTATCTTCCGTAATTTTATTCTGATTATGAATGGAAGGCAGGAGAATATAAAATAAAAAGACCAGGAGAATTGCAATAATAATTATTATCAAAAATAAAAGAAATATTGAAAGAATCATTGAATTACCCCCGGATTGAACCACAATACATCAAAAACAGAAATTGTAAGTATTAAAATGGCAATATATAAAAAGAGACGGCAGTAATATTTTTCTTCATCTGTATGTCCGTTACTTTTCTTAAAAGCAATTATAAAAGGAATTATACATACCAGAGAAAGAATACAGCTCAGACATATTGCAATTGTATTTACAAAGGAAGTACTTTCAGAAATCGAAAGAATTATGACAAGATAAGAAAATACAAATTCCGTAGCAGACCGGCCTGTCGTTAGCCTGATGAGGGCTTCCAAAAATGCATTAATACAAATAAAAATCAAAAAGCTTACAAGTGGAAAAAGCTCCGTAAGCTTTATGTTTACAAGAATTCCTTTGGTAACAAGCCAGGAAAGCATTGAAGAAATCAGGATTGAAATAAAAACCTTTGCACAATAAGTAATGTTTTTTAATCTATAACTTCCTAATTCTATGACATTGTTTGTACCGATTCCATAAATCAGAACTACAGAGGCAAAACAGATATAATAGAGGCTGCTGTTTATAAAATTCATTCTTTTACCTCCGCTCTTTTGATTATGGCAATCTTATTTCTTATGTAAATATGAATAAAAAGCAAAAGAGAAGAAAGAATCATGGCCCCCGGGATTGAAGCAAAGATTGAGAAAAAGCCTGTTTTTTCCGGAGAAATAAGGACCTTTTCAAAAATCTGGTGATTTTTTCCAAAGAAAGTAAAGGTGCCGTAACCGGTAATGTCTCTTAAAAGAAAGTATAAAAGAGCATAGCCCGAAAATGTAAGAATATGAATCATATTTACTTTTAATCTTTCTTGTAAGGGGGCTGTCTGATTGGAAAAAACATAGCCGATAAGAAAAAAGGAAACCGGCATAAGATAAATGATAAAACCTAAAGTAAGCATTATTTCCGGCCATAAAAGAATCATAATCTGGCGGAACAAAATTGTAGAAGCAATTATGATTGAAAGGACAATAAGGGTATTCATTTCTTCCAGCTTTATCTTTTTAACCAGAGAAATGGAAAGAGTTCCGATAAGCATTAATAAATTCAGTTCGATTACCAGAGTAACTCCATATACGAATCTTCCCGGAGAAGGCACTAAAACAGCCAGAATTGTTGCAATTAATAAATAAACAGAGCGTCTTTTCATCTAATTCCCCTAGTTAAAGATTTCCGGAATCTTTTTTTCCCAGTATTCCCTTCTCTTGTCAGAAATACTGCTGTCAATCTGACTTTTTACTCTTCCATGTAAGGTAGAATAACCTGCAAAAATAATTTCCGGCTTTTGGTCCGTCTCTTTATAAATAAAAACTGCCGGTAAAGGACCATAAAAGGTTGTTACCCTTATAATAATGGCCTTTGCCTCCAGACCGGACTTTTGATTTTTTACGGCATAGGCTGCACAGCTTGTAGTAACCGGTTTATTCACATTGATTGCTTCATTTATCTGCCAGCCTTCTTCATATTCCTCTAAAACCTTTTGGACGGAAATTCTTAAATTATTAGTCCAGGATTTTCTTGAAATTATCGAAGGATAAATTAAAAGCCCGAATAAAACAAAAATTATGAGAAGGAAAAAAGCGTAATTTGTAAAAAATTTTTTATTTGTAATTTCTACCATTTTAGTTTTCCTTATCAGCAGCTGTTTCTTCTTCAAGTGACTTATCAGCTGTGGTCATTCTATTCATCAATCTGTCCATTCTGTTTTCTTCTATGTAGCGGATAAGCAGATTAAGTATATTGCATATAATTACAACATAAATCATTCCGATAGGAGAAGTACCGCATCCTACAATAAAGAAAGCAGCAAGTCCGGCAAAAAGGGCATAAATGAGTTTACCAACTATTGTCATTGGATGAGTGCCGAACCATTGAATCATAAATACAGAAACAAAGAGGGTTCCGCTTGTTAAAATTGCCAGAGTAATATCACCGGTATTAAATTCACCTCCGGTTAATAAAGGAAAAAGAAGTCTTACCAGGAGGGCATAAAAGGTAACAAAAAGAGTCGGTATAAGCAGGGAAAATGAATTATCTGAAAATAAAATAATAGATGCAACTATTGTAAGAAGATTAAACCTGAAGGCCGGAATAATTGAATGGGTATCCCATAACATTGATATTAAGCCCTGAGGCAGATTTACCTTGAATTTGGAAAACAATATATTATTCAAAAAGCCGGTTATACCGTTATCAAAATCGTAAATGGGGAAAACTCCATTATTAATAAGGAGGATTGAAGGATTTTTTGTATTAAAATATTCCCTGGTTATTAAAAAGTCCGGAAAATATTTTTTACCAATAAAATAAGCAACAAGGACTGAAACACTTATGATGTTAATCCAGAAATTTTCTGAATCTTCAAAAATATATTTAAATATTAAAAGAGTTATCAGGGAAATAAAAAGGACTGTTAAAGGGGGATATGTTTCCGGCAAAAGCATGCCTATTATTATTCCCTGAATGAGGTTTGTAAGTATAAGAAATTTATTCTTTCTGTTAAAGAGATAATGGATTAAACTTGCAAGCAGGGAACCCAGGGTCGAACAGCCTATTACTATTATGGCATTAAAGCTTTTTGAAATAAAAAGCATTATTATCTGCAGGCTAAGCAGAATAAGGATTTTAAGTGAAACTGCTGAAACAGAAGGCTTTTCGTAAATGTAGGGTTTTAGAGAAATTGTAATATTTTTTAATCTGTCGCCTTTATTCTTCATTTTTTCTTTCCTTGAGCATTGTAATAACCTGACAAAGAGGAATTCTTGCCTGACATACAGCATTACATCTTCCGCAATCCACGCAAAGGATTGCAGTATTTAAAAACTGTTCCGGAACCGGGGTCTTTTTTAATACATATTCATAAAGAATATCCGGGGCTATTCCTACAGGGCAGTTGTGACGACAGGCGCCGCATTTTACACAGGAATAAACCTGACTGTCCGTAGTATTTGCTTTTGAAATAAATTCAACAGATTTTACATTTTTAGTAACAGGGACATCAAACCAGTTCAAAGAATTACCGCAAATTTTGCCGTTTATAATTACTGCGGCAGGAGTATTTACAAAGCCCCCCAGCTGGCCTATAAGTTCTTTGAGGGTAAAACCAAGCCTTACATTTAAAAAGCTGGAAGCCGGTATACAGTTTCCGGTAAAATGAATTGACTGGCTTAAAACAGGAATATCATAAACAACGGCATTGTAAATATCATAAAGCGTATAGGGATCAATAAAAAAATCCTTATCAGAAAGTAAAATCTCAGTCTCTTTTTTCTTAGCCTTATTGAATTTTTCAATTATTGTATGTTTAAAACCGTTCAGATATTTTTTGGAATTAATTGCAAAATAATAAATATTATGTTTATTGTCATTTTCCAGCTTTCTGCTTTTAATTTCGGACTGATTTAAAACAAAAACTATACTCTGGGCATCAAGAATTTTTGCAAGGATATAAGCCCCTTCCCTGATCTGATCAAAATAAAATTTAGTCATGAGGGAATCTGAAATTCTCTGGACATCTTCATCAAAAAGTCTGACTACAAGATTCAGGTTTTTAATTTTAAGGCAGCTTTTTATCTGTTCTGTAATACTTTGAGGATCTGAGCAGATAAAAGTATTCAGGATGCCTTTTTCGTCAAGTTTTCTTTCAATTGTTGCGGGGCTCAGGCTTTCCCAGTTTTCGGCTTTAAGTTCTTTACCAAGATAAGAAAAACTTCCCTGGATGTTAATTTTAAGGGCATTTTCGATTTTTCCATTTGGACAATGCACAGGGCAAATATCTTTTACAAGACCCGGAATGGGAGAATGAATTACAGAGCTGGAAGAAGAAGCAATTATTTGTCCTTCTTTTACACTTTCACCTACTTTTATAACAGGTTTACAGGAGGATTTTTTTTCCTGCACAAGAGGAATTAAAACTGTTTTAGGAAGGAATGCATTTTCTGTATATTTATAATTATGAATCACTTTCTACCCCTCCCTCTTATCATAGCGGAAAAATAAATAAAAAGTAATATTAAGAAGCAAATAATCATCATAATTATACTGAAAAAGCTTACATTATAGGAAGCACTGTTGCTGTAGCCTGCAAAAAAGTCTTCTCCCTGATTTTTTATGACGCTTTCTATGGAGAAAAAATCCAGATTATCTATTGAATCATAAAGATTTTTCTTAAATTCTTTATCATAAGTGATTGTCTGAATGTAAGGAACAATTGTACCGTCTTTAACTTTATATCTTGGGTAACTTATGGAATCCGGCTCCTGATTATAAGACTGATTCAGCGATTTGTAAGGACTTGTAAGAAGGTTCCAGTTCCATCTGTAAAAGTCTTCTAAATCCGGAAGCTTTTCGTCCTGTTTAGAAGCACTTCCCGGTAAATAAAGACTTTTATCTGCTTTTGAATTAATTACATTGAAGGATGCAAGGGCAAAATATGCAATTACAAGGACAGAAGCTGCAAGAATTAAAGGAAGAACAGTTTTTGTTTTGCCCCCATAAATCGAAATCATTTTTGCGGAACGGATTAAAACCGGTGAAAAAGAGGCCTTTTTATTTGAACGGGCTATAATTTGAATTGAAGAAATGCCTGCACAGACTAAAGCTGCCAGAGTAAGTAAATAAAAAATTCCGGTCAATATATCTGCAGAAAAAGCCGCAACTATAGAAATGACAAAAGCCGCAATAAGTCCATAATTATTCAAAAGCTTTTTTACGGCCCCTTTACGGCTGTATATATTTGAAATGATAAAAATTATAAGAAGAAGAATTATCGCTGCGATTGTACTTGCATAAAAGGCATTGCAGAATACAAAAATGCAGGGCATGATGGCGCAAAAGCCAAAGAAAACTTTATTTTTTGAAAAAATAAAAAGGATTATTGCAAGAAGACTCATTATAAGGGGTAAAAGCCACAAATAAGAAAGAGAAGAATCCAGTCCGGCTTCATAACCGGCTTTTTTAAGGGAAGATAAAACTGTATTCAAAGATTTTTCATAGCTTTGGGGAATATAGTAAAGCAGATATTTTTGATTTAAATCATAGAAATAGTTTTGTCTTTGATAGAGGTAGGCATTTTCTCTGTCAGAAAGAGAAATGCGGAACATTGTTTCTTCAATGGAGTTTTTTACCAGCATAACCGGCGCATTCTGATTGTTCAAATCTGCAAATTCATTAACGCCGCTCTGCATAAGAATATTTTCTACATTTTCCTGTGGAACGGTTTTTGCTACATATAAAACTTTATAACCATTCCAGGTTTTTCCTTGAGGAATAGAGCGGAATCTAATTATGAGAGCTGCAATTACCAGAAAGACAAAAACTGGTAGAATTTTTTTAAATATATTCATTTTTTATAACAGTGACATAGAAAGCCCTATTAAAAAGCCTAGAATGGCACCCATTATTACCTGAATGGGAGTATGACCATTTACTTCTTTTATTGCTTTATATTCCTTAAGATATTTATTTTTTTCAAGCTCACAGCCTATTTCATTTATTTTTTTAGATTGAATTCCACTGGATCTTCTTACGCCAACGGCATCCCGCATGGTGATAAAGGTAAAAAGCAAAGATAAAATAAAAACGCTTGAATTTGCTCCTTCTTTAAAACCTATTGCAGTACAGACAGAAGTGACAATGGCACTATGACTGGAAGGCATACCACCTGTACGCCAGAACATGCTTTCTAAAAGCTCCTTAAACGATTTAATTTTACCATTAAAAAGATCTATAATTGTTTTTAGAAATTGAGCACTTAACCAGCTGAATAAACCCGAAAGAAAAATAGGATTTGTAAAAAATTTAAGAAATTTTTGTAAGGTAATTGACATAAAAATCCTTATTAATACTCTTTAATTCTACCATTATTTTGCAAAATTTACTATACTTTTTATTATGGATTTTAGGGATTTTAAAAGCGGCAGGGATGATCAGGGCCGCCGGCTTGATAAAGTCTTAAGAATATTTCTCCCTTCTCTTTCTCTTAGTCAAATATATAAGGCTCTTAGAAAAAATCTCATTAAAGTAAACGGTAAAAAAATTAATCCTGACTATAAAATTAATGCAGAAGATACCATAAATATTGCTTCTTTTCTTTTTGATGAGCATGAAAAGACCTGGGATAAAGGATTATCTGTTGATTCTAAAAATATGACAGAAAGTAAAAATGAAAAAGCTGATTTAGACTTTTTAAAAAGCCTGATTGTTTTTGAAAACGAAAACCTTTTAATCCTTAATAAACCTTCGGGGCTTAAGGTACATTCTTCCCAAAAAAAGGAAGTCAGTCTGCAAAGCCTTGTTTTTGAATATTATTTAAAGACACACGACAATGATTCCCTTGCCTTTAAGCCCGGCCCTCTGCATAGAATAGACAGATATACACAGGGTTTAGTCTGCTTTTCCATGAGCATTCAGGGGGCTGTCTGGTTTAGTGAAAATATAAAAAACCACAATATCAAAAAAACATATTCTGCAATTGTGGAAGGTAAAATATCAGAAAGCCAGGTCTGGAAGGATAAACTTTTTAAGGATGATAAAAGCAGTAAAAATGCTTTTTATACAGTAAAAATTGACAGCAAAAATCAAAATGACAATTCTCTTGAATGTATTACCAGAATAATTCCAGTAAAAAGCTTTGTAGTTGACGATAAATCTCTTACACTGGTTAATTTTATTATTGAAACGGGGCGTCAGCATCAGATCAGGGCTCAAAGCTCCTTTCATGGCTTTCCTCTTTACGGAGACACGGCTTATGGAGGAGAAAAAAATAAAATTAAAGGGCAGAATTTTTATCTGACAGCCGGAAAACTGGAATTTCCAAAAAACCAGCTGGGCATTCCCCCTGTCATTGAATTAAAGGAAGAATCCTTAAGCGAGAAACTTTTTATTGTATAAGCAGGCTTTTCGATTTCTAATTTTTTTTATGGTTAATCCCTTCTCACTGATAAAACAGTAATTTTCTCCGGTAACCGTATATGCCCTTGTCGGCGAAAGCGGAACCGGTAAAAGTTTTCGTTCAAAAATGCTGGCAGAACAATATAATATGAATGCCATAATTGATGACGGGCTTTTAATCCAGGATGAAAAAATTATTGCAGGACATTCTGCAAAGAGGGAAAAAACCTATATGGGAGCCGTAAGGGCTGCCCTTTTTGATGACAAAGAACACAGGGATTCCGTTGCAAAAGTCCTTAAAAAAACTCATATAAAAAGACTGCTCATTCTTGGAACCTCAGAAAAAATGGTTTCAAAAATTGCCATGAGACTGCAGCTGCCCCAGCCTGTAAAAATCATTCATATAGAAGAAATTGCTTCCAAGGAAGAAATTGAAAAAGCTGCCAAATCCAGGCAGGTAGAAGGCAAGCATGTAATTCCGGTTCCTTCAATCGAAGTAAAAAGAACTTATCCCCAGATTTTTTCCGACTCCATGCATGATTTTTTTAAAAAAGGCCCTTTTAAAAGAAGATCCGGCAAGGGAAAGCTGCTTGAAAAATCAATTGTCCAGCCGGAATTTTCCAAAAAAGGCCGTGTAGAAATTTCGGAAGCAGCCCTTACCCAGATGGTAATGCATTGTGTTTCTGAATGTTCCCCTGATGTAAAGGTAAAAAAAATCTCTATAAAAACAGATTCAAGAGGTTACAGACTTGTTGTAACCATTGATGTGCCTTTTGGAACTCAATTAACCGGTAAAGTACATAAGCTTCAGCAGTATATCATAGATAAAATTGAAACCTTTACAGGTATTCTGATTGAGGAAGTAAGTATTGTCATAGATAAAATTACCAAGCTTTCCCTTACTCCGGAACAAAAAGAAGAAAAAGCCCGGCATCAGCTGCCAAAAATTTCTCTTGCCCGTAAGCATATATAGCTTTATTTTTTATTCTGAACCTTTATAGAAACTCCCATACTGTTAAGAACAGCCTTTACGGCATATTCCAGTTCTCTTCTCTGGGGATTCATTGGCAGTACAAAGTTGCGGCATTCTGTCCAGGTTTTTGCATATAATTCAGAAGCAGAATATTTTCCCTGGGTTTCTTTTTTCCAGTCTGTAAGTGTAGAAATAAAATCATAAATAAGGAAATAGAGTTTTTTTCCAAGCCTTGCCTGAGGGTTTGTGCGGTTCAATTCATCAAGCTTTTTAAGATTTTCCATAAAGCTTATTTCCATGCCCTTGTATTCATAAAGCATGGCTGCAACCGAAGGCAAAAGATACATAAAAAGCTCTGTTTCAATTGCTTCAGAAAAAATCTGAGAAGCATGAACATTATTAAGGATTTTCAACAACTCTTCTGTAATTCTGGATGGAGAAATCGTGCTTAAAAGCTGGGCAGACTGCTTGATTTTATGACGCAGCATAAAGGTCATTTTTGCATCTGTCGTTGCAGAATATTTAATTGCTCTCAGCATTCTTACCGGATCTTCTTCAAAAATTGTTTCCATTGAAATTACAGGTCTAAGTAAATGCTTTTTTATATCTCTTACTCCGCCGACATAATCAATAATCTGTTCTTGTTTTGGATCATAATAAAGGGCATTCATTGTAAAATCGCGGCGCATTACATCCTGTTCAATGGTTCCAAAATCATTGCCTACAGAGCCTTCTGCATTTGAACGAAAGGTGCTTACTTCAAAAATTTTACTGCCAAAAACAACATGGACCAGGCGAAAGCGTCGTCCAATTATTCTTGAATTGCGGAAAATTCTTTTTATTTTTGAAGGGGTTGCATCGGTAACAATATCAAAATCCTTTGGAGTGTTTCCGACAAGCAGGTCACGCACGGCTCCACCGACAATGTAAGCAGTATAACCTGCATCGCAGAGTCTGTTTACAATCTGTAAAGCGTCGGGGTCTATTTTTTTGTTAGAAATAAAATGTTCAGATTTTGTATAAACCAGGGCCTTCTTTACAAGCCTGCCGTTAGAATCTGTTCCATAACGATACAACACAATGAGGTATAATATTCTTTTTAAGGCAACTTGGTCAAGAAGGCCTAATCAGACTTTTTAGATTGCAGCCAGCAAAGCAAGAATATCTTCTTCTACTTTTTCCCTGTCTGTTTCATTTAAAATTTCATGACGGTCATCGGCATATTCTTTTATTGTTACCTTTTTCAAGCCAAGCTTCTTATAAGTGTCTGCCAGTTTTCTTACGGTTTTTCCATAAGAACCGACCGGATCCTGGCCGCCAAATAAAAGATAAACCGGAAGCTCTTTGTCAATTTTTTTCATATTTGATTTTTTATGAATAGAACAAAGGGCCCCTGTCATATCGCAATAAAAAGAAGTCTTAAGGGGGAAGCCGCACCATTTATCGCTTTCATACATCTGAACGACAGTCTGGTCTTTTGTGAGCCAGTCGTGAATAGTCTGAGGAGCAGAAATTCTTGCATTATAAGAGCCGAAAGAAAGCTTATCCAAAAGTCCTACAATACTGTCTTTACCGCAAAAGAGTTTTATAAGATTGGCGGCAATTTTTCCTGAAAGAGCAAGAGCAGGTCTTGGTCCTGCAGTTCCTATCAAAAAGCAGGCAGAAATTTTACCATGATAGTTTTCAATATAACTTTGGGCTACAAAAGAACCAAAGCTGTGGGCCATAAGGATGACAGGAATTCCAGGATACTCCCTGCTTACAAGATCTATCATTTCATCTACATCTTTTACAGCCTTTTCAAAGCCTTTTTTATCTGCAAGCTTACCAAAATCTCCATTTTTATTTGTGAGAGAAAGCTCAGCAGTTTTTCCATGGCCTCTCATATCAAAGGCGTTAAAGATATAACCATTTTCACTGAGGATTGAACCAAAGCGGTCATAGCGCAAAGAATGTTCTGCAAGACCATGATTAAAAACAATTACGGCTTTTATCTGGGGAGGATTTTCACCATCTGCATCAGGCTGCCAGCGGTTTACCCAATGCTCAAATCCATCGGTGGTTTTAAAAGAAAAAGATTTTAATGACATAAAGGCCTCGTTTTGATAAAATATTATTTATGGAAACTGCAACAGTAAGAACAGAAAAAACAGTCTTTGGCGGCAATACAATTGCAAAAATTGGTACAAAAACCGTATTTATTCCCTATGCACTTCCAGATGAAACTCTTTCTATAAATATAGTACAGCACAAAAATGATTATGACAACGCAGAAATTATAAAAATTTTAGAGCCCTCTCCTTATCGTAAAGAAGCTGAATGTAAATATTACGGAGGCCTTTGCGGCGGCTGCAACATGCTGCATATAAAAAGCGAATATCAAAAAGAAATAAGAAAACAGCTTTTACATGATGCCTTTTTTTCAAATAAAATAGATTTAAAAAAAGAAAATCTTGAAATTCAAATTGTAAGCGGGCCGGATTTTAATTACAGGGCAAGGTTTCAGCTTACAGACGGAGGTCTTTGCGGAAAAAACACTAATACAATCGCCCCAATTGTTCAGTGTCTTTGTGCAGAAAATGTAATCAATCAGTATCTTAAGGATGTTCCCGTCAAAGACCGTCCATCAGGCCGCTGTCAGCTTTTTGGCAGTGAAAAAATGACTGAGGTAAAAGTCCAGCTGGAAGATAAATCCGGAGAAGCCGGCGGAAATACTGTCAATAAAAATATAAATAATAAGAAATATTCTAAAAAACTTAAGATAAAAGAAAACAGATATTTTGCAGGCACCCTTCTTTCTCCGCAAAATATCGTTACCGTAAAGCTTTTAGACAAGGAATTAAGCTTTGATATAAGGGGCTTTTTTCAATCCAATCTTTTTGTTTTTGAAAAGGTAATTCAACTTATTCTTCAGGAGCTTCCCGGCGGAATGAATGTTTTAGATATGTATTCCGGCTGCGGTTCAATTTCAACTTTTCTGGCCGACAAATACCAGAATGTTATTCTTGTTGAACACAACAGGGATGCCCTTGTTTTTGCAGAAAAAAATCTGGCCGGTAAAAAACATACAAGCTATGGTCTGAGCGGGGAAAAATGGGTACAAAGCTGTGCGGCTTTTTGCCCTGCTTTTGATGCAGCTGTGGTAGATCCTCCCCGCTCCGGTATGGAAAAAGGAGTTTTACATTATTTTGCCAATTCCGACATTCCCCTTATCCTTTATCTTTCCTGTAATCCTTCTACCCAGGCCAGAGATGCGGCAGCCCTCATTAAAGCAGGCTACAAAATTGAAAAGGTCTGGCTTCTGGATTTTTACCCAAATACAAGTCATATAGAAAGTCTTATTATTCTGAGGAAAGTATGAAAAAATCTTTTATCATAAGCCTTCTTTTTATGGTTCTGATTAAAACAAGTCCTCTTTTTGCAGGAGAAGGAATTCCCCTGGATAATCTTAATTCAACCTGGATCCGGGTCCTCCCCGGAAAAGTAATCTGCCAGCCGCAAATGACTTCTTACGGTTTTGCAGTAATAACAGATGCAAAAAACCTCATGGCCTTTTCCAGTGAAGGCAGAATAGTTTTTGAAAAATATCTTACCAAGGCAAATTCTGCTTTTTTTGGACTTTTAAAAAATGACTTTTTTGCAGTTGTGACAAACAGTTCTAAAAGGCTTACCCTTCTTAATCCCGACGGAAACGAGCTTTGGACTCTTACGACAGATTTTAAAATAACGGACATTCCCTTTAGTGGACGCGACGGCCGTTTCTTTGTAAGAGGCAGCGACATTCTCTGCTGTTATGGAATTTCCGGTATTCTAAAGTGGAAGCTTGAAACTCCGGCCCAGTCTAAGCTTGGCATTCAGGAACTGCCGGATGGAAGCCTTATCATATTTTTACAGCAGCTGGAAAAAGGAAAAACAAAAGCTATAAGAGTTACACCTTTTGGAGAAATTGTAGAAGAAATAACTTTTGCAGGTCAGGTAATCAATGCCTTGACCACACCCCAGGGAATTCTTCTTGTTTTTACAGACGGAACAAGCGGCCTTTTTAATTTGAACAATAACCGCTCCGAACATAAATGGCTTTTTAAAAAAGAATTGACTCAAAAAACTAACGGAGACTTTTTCATTCTTTCCCAGGATAAAAATAATGTAATTTATGTAAATATAAAAAAAGTCGGAGTAGAAATTGATTATATCAATCTTGAAGACGGCTCCATCACAGATTCCTTTTTAATCGAAGAAGAAATCCTCCCTCAATATGGATGGTACAATGATTCCGGCGTTTTTATAGCAGATTCCGAAAAAGCCTTTTTTTACAATAATGCCGGCCGTTTTTTATGGAGCGGTATTTTACCTTCCAAAAAAAGTCCTGTAACAAGTTCCTATACAGCCTTTACCAGCGATAACTGTTTTTTACTTTTTTGCAGCGACTGGAGCATTCATGCCTTCAGGACAGCACTTGCTCCCGAAAAAAGTACAGTCAAAAACAGCAATACAAAAAATAACTACAAAAGCTATTATGATATAAACACAAGCTTTCTTGACCTGCCTTTTCCTTTTCCTTTAGATCAAAAGATTTTGGATTCCAGCCGCATTACAACTTTGCAAAATGGAAATTACGGTAAATATGAACAGACTTTAATGAGCGATTTACTTTCTGTCTGTTCAGCCTATAAATCAAATATAGCATCCAGCGATTTTGGTACAAGAATAGAAAAAAAATCCTTTGAAACCGATGTAATGGGCATGCAGAATTTAATGTCCCAGCTTTCCTATTTTTACACCGACAGCTTTTGTGATTACACTGCTTATTTTTTAAAGAATATAAATGACAGGACAATAAGGGATACCCTTTTAAAAGGAATAATAAAAAATGGATATGATCCAGACGGACTCCTTATTGAGGCTTTGGAGTATCTGGCCCACAATCTTTCGGAAAAGGATGAAAGTATTCTTATTGATTTGTGCGATGCCATTTATTCTGTATGTACTACAATGGGTTACATGGCAATTGAACCAAAAGGCAAAGATTCCCTTTCTACCCTTCTTTATCCAAAATACACATCTACAATCCGGGACTATGCAAGGAATACATTAAAAAAACTTGTTGGTAAATAATAAAAACCGTGTTATAATAAAAGAACAGGTGTAAATATGAAAAAACTATTCTCTCTTTTTATCATTTCTTTATTATTTGTTTCCGGACTTACTGCTCTGGAAGTAAACGAACCAGAGCTTAAAGTAACAGGCTCAGAAACAATTGAATTCATTAACTATGTAGGACCTCATAAGGTTATTGATTCACTTGCTGCAATCAAAGCCATTGGTTC
>JAEEGL016603280.1_pt1 | contig 14790 bp, 6 predicted proteins | sample 9134231 | NCBI WGS metagenome assembly JAEEGL01 (sample SAMN16246548, study PRJNA631951) | gut metagenome | biome: gut microbiome; feature: rumen; material: fiber-attached | host: Bos | place: Iran: Karaj | collected 2018-10 | reverse complement strand
TTCATTATTATTATTTTTAGGGAATAGATTATTATTTTCATTATTATTTTTGGGGAATAAATTATTATTTTCATTATTATTATTTCCAGGGAATAGATTATTATTTTCATTATTATTTTTGGGGAATAAATTATTATTTTCATTATTATTATTTCCAGGGAATAAATTATTATTATTTAAATTACTCGATTCATTATTTTCATTATTATTTTTTGGAAATAAGTCATTCTTATTATTTACTGTATTATTTTCCATATTTGATTGATTATCCATTTGAGATTTAACATATTTTTCATATGTAACCATTTTATAATCTTTAGGGGGAAAATTTATACCATTATTATTCAAAAAGTCAAATTTATTTTTAAAACCAGGAAATTTATCTTTATTAGACCATTTTTGAATTAAATAAATTATTTTCATTTGAATTTTTACATCAACATTATTTTTAAGAGGAGCAATAAAAATATCTAAAAAATTATCTTCAGAAAGTAATTTAACAGTACTTTCAGGAGAATTATCAACAATATAATCAATTATGTCATACATTAATTCATTATTTGAATTTGAAGGAAGGTCATCTTGAATATTTTTTACAAATGCAGTAGTGTCATCTTCATTTTCAATATCTTTTATTAAACTAATCCAATCACTTTCATTGTTTCCTTCATTTAATAAAAGATTTGTAAATGAAAAAATTGAATTTTGGCAACTCATTTTAATTTAATATTTTTTATTTTATTTTTTTAGATTTATATTATTGAAAATATCAAAATCAAAATAAAAATTTATAATTATTTTTTATTTGTTAATTAGTATTTATTATTTTTAATAATTATTAATAAACATCATTGTAATTATAATTATTGTCAATTTTCCTTATATAATCCAAAGATATGTAATTTATATAAGTATTATTTCATTTTTCTCATATTATTAAGGAATAATTATAAAAATAAGTATTATCATATATTAAAACTATTCAAATAATAAACAAACAATTATATTTTTTATTTTGGCATTAAATCATTTTTTAATTTAACAAAATCAATTTCTTCTTTTTGATATTCAGAAGATGATTTTTGTGAATGATCATATAAATCAATATTATAACAATCAAAATAATCCTCGATATAATATTGATTAATTAAAATATTATATTCATGTTTATCATTTTTATTTCTTCCTCTTTTATGTTTAAGCAATTTTTGACTTGAAGAATTTTTATAATTTGAATTTGATGAAATAGTTGTTGTAATTTGAGATTTTATATCAGTTAAATTAGAATTTTGATTGAATGAATTACTCATTTTTTTATTAAATAATTATTTAGTTATAATAAGATTGAATTGAAAAATAATAAAAAATTTTTTTTAATTTTTGTTGTTATGTAACTTTATAAACTAGAAATAAAATTTTTAATCATTTTTAATTAAGAATTTATAATATGAGTTTAATTATTTATTTAAATAAAAAAATAAAATGGAAATTGATTATGAAAATACTGATAAGATATATATAAATATTTTAAAAGGAATATTTAATTTTTCAGTAGAAGAAAATAAATTTTATCCTATTTTAAATGAAAATATAGAAGAAAATATTATAAATTTATTTCAATATTTATCAAATGAAAAAAACTTTCAAATAGAAAATTGTTTAAAAATAATTTTTAATCTTTTTAATTTATCATTAGAAATTGCAATTATAATAACACAATCTTTAGATTTTCAAAATAAAAGCAATGTCAGTTTTTTAATTATATTAATTGATTTATATATGAAAACTGAAAAAAATAATATTCAAGAAATAATAGTTCAAATATTTTCTTTTTTATTAAAAAATATTGAAATAAAAAGGAATATTTATGATTATCATTTAAATAAATTATTAAAAGAATATAAAAGTCAAAATCTTTCTTCAAATCATTTTATAAAATATCTAAAATTTCTTTCAATATTATATGGATATAATAATAATTATAATACAATTCAACCAAAAAATTACTATTTTTTTACTAAAAAACCTCATTCAGGAATAAAAATATCAATTCCAAGAAAAAATAATATACTTTTAATAAATGGTTTTTCATTAGTAATATGGCTTAATATTGAAAAATTTATAACTCAATCATCAACAATTGTAGAATTTATATTAAGAGATAATCAACAAATTTTAATTTATTTAAACAGGAAAAATGAATTAGGAATTAAAATAAATTTGGAAGAAATAAATATAAATATTCCAATTGAAAAAGGAAAATGGATTAAAATTAATTTTACATTAATTAATTCAAAAAATTATGAAAATCAAGAAATACTTTTAACTCTAAGGATAAATGAGTTAGAAAAATGTCAAAAAAAAATATCAAAATATTTAAAATTAAAAGATAACAATGTTGAATTATCATCTATTAATTTCTTTGAAAATTTTTTAGGTAAATTTACCTCAATAATTCTATATTCAATTGATAATTTATCAAATGAAAATTTATTTTTAGAATATCAATATGGTTTATATACAAAAAAACAATTGATAGACTTTTTAAATAAAAATGAATTAAAATTCAAATCTAATCTACAAATAATTTTGATAATAACTCCAATTTCATTTGATTCAAAAAATTATTCTATAATTGATCCAATTAATAGAATAAAAGGAGAATTTACAAAAAATGAAACTATTTATAATTATGTTAAAATATATCATAATTCATCTAACAATATTTATAAATTAGGAGGTATTAATATTTTATTACCTATTTTTGAAATGGTTTATAAAAGTTTTCAAAATAAAGAATGTTTTAATCAATTTATATTTTTATTATATTATATTATTAATAAGAAAGAAAAAAATGTTATTGATTCTTTAAAATCTTATTTTTTTCCTTTATTAGGTTTATTTTTAGAAAGAATTAATGATTCATTATATTCTATTGACACTGTTGAAAAATTTTTTGAAATTGGATTAAATATTATTAAATTAGATTATCAAGTTTCATTTCATAAAAATGAATATACTGACAAAATATTATTTAATTTAAAAATATTTAAAAAATATACTCCTGAATTACTTAATAAATTATGGGAATTAACACTTAAAGATATTGATTTGATTAAAGAATATTTTCCAAATTTAACAACTTTTTCACCTTTTTTAATTGAATATACAAAAAATAATAAGATAGAAGTAAATCTGTTTGAAATTTTAAAAAAGATTTTTGTAGATACAAAAGATTTAGATAGATGCAATTTTTTTAAAATTCTTTCATTTCAAACTATTTCAATAGATTTAATCATAAATATAATTAATTTATTTTATTATTATTTTAAATCTGAATGTGATTGTACATTAATACAAAAGGAATGTACATTATTTTATTTATTGAAAAATAATTGTTTGAATGAATTAATTTTTATTTTATGTAGTGATAATTTAACCTTAAAAACAAAAGTAATTGAATTTATATATTTTATGGTATGTAATTATTATTATATAATAAAAGAATCTTTTCAAACTCTTTTAAAGAATAATGAAATAAAATTTACATTAAATGAAATTCTAGATTTATTAAAATATAATATAATCATAAATGAAACAAATCAAAAGAATAAATCTTTACAATTAAATCGATCATTTTTATCAAATAATTTAAAGTCTAGAGGTAGAATAAGTGAGTTTATTGATTTAAAAGATTATACTTTATCTCAAAGTTTTGGAGAAAATATTTCTGAAGAAAAAAGGAGAACAAATACACATTTAAATTTTGAAAATCATATTTATCAAGAAAGGAAAAATACAATTCAAATTGAAAAAATACCAAAAAGTGAAAAAAGAGAAATTAAAAATATAAGTATAAGTGATAATTCATCAGATATAAGCATTAACAATGAAAACTTATCCTCTAATTCTTCATCTTTTAATTCTGATAATGAAAATTCTACCAATAAATTTTTAGATTTATCTGTAACAGAATTAGAAATTATTGAAGAAAATAATTGTAATATTCCTTTAACTTCAAAAAATAATGAAAATTTAAAATTTGATTTTTGTGAAGAAAAAATTGATAAAATGAATAAAAATAAAGGTGAGAAAAAATTAAATATAAATAATATTAAATCCAAATCATCAAATTTACTTTCAAAAATAAACTTAAATGAAAGTAATAATATTAAAAATAGTAAAAATAATTTAAATATTATTTCAAAAAAAACAAAATCTGGAAAAGTTGGTTTCATTAATTTATCATTAGAAAATCAAAGTAAAAAAAAAATTAAAAAGGAATCAAATAAATCTTTATATAAAGAAAATATTATTAAATTATTAGCTCAACATTGTGTAAACTATTATAAAGGGATAGATAATGAAGAAATTTGTAAAAACCAAATATTTGATATTAATAACAATTCATATTTAAAACATAATGTATATAAAGATAAATTTAATGTTGAATGTGATAAAGAAAATGAAAGTGATGAATCTTTAAATAATATTATTAATCAAAATTATAATGAAAATAATAATTCAATAAATGAAAAATTGAAAGAAGAATATGAAATAAAAAATCTAGAAATTTCTACTTTATTATGTCAAATGTTACATTCAAATATAAAATTTTATAAAGATGTTAAAAAAGGAAATTTATATATTGGAGATTATTTAATATTTAAAAGTTATGTTTTAGACTTTATTCTTGTACATCTAAAAAAAATGAAAAATTTAAAATTAATTTTAAATGCTTTATCTTCATTTTTACAAAACAAACCAAACAAAATTAATGATTTTGAAGATATTATAGAATGTATATGGGCAAATGATATTAAAATTTATTATGAAAAAAAAACTTTTATTAAGTTTATAGTTGATATAATGTTTTCATGTTACTTAGATTCATATATTAATGATTTCAAAAGTAATTTAAAATATGAAAGTAAAGAACAAAATCAAGAAATGATTTTAGAAGGTTATTTTCAATGTAGAGAATTATTTGTTGAAATGTATATGTATAATTTAAGTCAAAAAATGAATAATCCAAATGATTTAATTTCATATTTATTTTCTTATATATTAAATTTTCAATTTAATGATAATTTAAATAAAAATAAAAAATATAATAATTATCTCTGTAATCTTTTAAGAGATATTTTTACTAAAATTATTGATAAATTCTGTGAAACTTATAAAAAGTCAAAACTAGAATTATCAAATGTTTGGATTAATTTCTTTCAATTAATGAGTTTATATTTCGAATTTTCTTTTCTTTTTAGAAATGCTGAATTTATTTATGATTCAAAAGCTAAATTTTTAGACATACAAAATAAAGATTTATCAGAAATTCCTTTATTTATTTATAATGGGGCATTTTTTCAAATAAAAGATGAAAAAAGTATATGGTGTGATTATTCTAATTATGAAAAGTTATTTTATTTAATAACAAATTTATTTTGTAGAAAAAAAATTTTTTATTTATGTAAAATAAAAATTGAAGATACAAATAATGAGAAGAAAATATATTTATTAAATATGAATGAAATAAATAAAATTATACATTATTTTATAGAAACTAAAGATAATTTAGATAAATTAAAATCAACTTTTGATCTATTATTTATAAGTTATTCAAAAAATTTAAAAGAGTGTAAATCTAATTATTATATTCCTTTAATAAATATTATAACAATTCAAACTTGTTATGTGATTAATATAATAATTAATAAAGAAAATGAATTGAATAATTTAATTGTTTGGTTAAATGAATATCAATTTTATATTATTTTAATACTTCTTCGATGTTGTTATAATGATGAAAAAAAAAATATTGTGGATTATTTAAATTCTAATCTGGCTTTTAATATTGCATTTATATTTAAATCATTTTATGATGAAAAAAATATTGAAATTAAAAATTTATATCAAATAGTTATTAAAAATATTTCAAGAATATTTTCAAAAATAATAACTTTATATAATAAACAATCATATTTTCATTTTTTTTATAAAAAAAACATAGGAATTAATCAAAATACAGCTATTGTTTTATTAAATGAAAATTATATGATTCCAAATAACAATAATGTAAAAGAGAAAAATTCAATAAATTCTAAATCTAGTAATAAAGAAGTTGAATTAAAATCAATATTTTGCAAAACAGATTTTAATTCAGAAAATTATATGAGTACTCAATATTTAGAAGAAAATAAAGAAGAATTTGTTTCAATATTAATAAAAAATAAAAATATTATAAAATATTCCCATTTATTATTTAATACTCAAATGTATACATATATTTATCAAGTTAGATTTAATGAAAAAAATAATATAAAATCGATATTTAATGATGAAAATTATTGTGAATATTCTTCAAGTTATACAAAGAATTATAGAATATTATATGAAAATATTTGCCAAGATAATAATTATTTAAATATAAATGTTTATAATAAAGCAGAAAATAAAAATTTTATTAACTATTTATTTACAAAAAAAAAATTGAGAAAAGTTAAAAAGGAACTCTTTACATGGAATAATACTTATAGTGACTTTGATACTTTTTATAAATATTGTAAGACACATTTAAAATATAAAATTTTATATCATTTAACAAAAGATTTAATAAATCCAATTATTACTCCAATTTTAGATTTTGAATATTATATTCCAACTTTTTCTAAATATAATAAAGAAAATATTTTCCAAGAAAATTATAGAAATTATTATAATATTGATTTAAAAATATTTCCAAAAGTAATTCCACGATTCCCAATAATTGGACTAAATAATGTTAATTGTTGTTATGTTACTCTGACACATCATATAAAAGGTATAATTAAAATTAAAAATAAAATCCAATTTATTCCAATTTTTTCAAATGATGTAAATAAACTCTACGTCAAAAACGATGAAGATTATCAAGAAGAAAAAAAGAGTTGTTATGGGTCAATTTTTAAAACTAATGATAATTATAAAGATTTAGAATTAGTTCGTATAATTTCTTTTCATCATATTTTATTTATTTTTAAAAGAAAATATTTCTACAGAGATAATTGTATTGAAATTTTTACAACGTCAAATAAATCATTTTATTTTAAATTCAAAAATAATATAATTAGAGATAGTGTATTAGAAAAAATAATAAAGAATAATTTTATTTTTTCAGAAATAAAATCAATAGAAAAGAAAATTATAGGATATTATAATAATAATATAATAAAAAATAATAAATTATTAAATCTAGATAAAATAAGTCAATATTGGAAAGAATGGAAAATGTCAAATTTAGAATATTTAATGTGGATAAATTTTTTTGGTAATAGATCATATAGAGATTTAAATCAATATCCAATTTTACCATGGCCAATAATAAATTATTCAACAAATACAAATGAATTTGATGATTTATTAAAACTTGATAATGATAATAATCCTAATTATACCAATATTATTATTAATATAGAAAATAATAATAATGATAATAATAATAATAATAATGTAATATATAATTATTCAAATAAAACTAATAATTACTTAATTTCAAAATATAAAAGAGATTTTAATATTCCAATTGGTTTAATGTCAATTTCAAATAATTCAATTAAAAGAAAAAAAGTATATTTTGAAACATTTAAAACAATGTCAATAGATTTAAAAGAAGAAAAAAATTTACCAATTAACATAAATGAATTAGAAGAGTTAACTAAAACTAGTATGAATGAAAATCAAATAGAAATAAAAAATTATGGAATAAATTTAGAATCATTATATAAAGATATTAATATAAATTATGAAATAATTCCTTATTTTTTTGGAAGTCATTTTAGTAATTCAACTTATGTTTCTCATTATTTAGTAAGACTTTTTCCTTTTTGTTTAACTGCAATTGAAATTCAAGTAAATGATTTTGATGCTCCTAATAGATTATTTATTAATTTAGAACATAGTTTTATGAATGTTAGTAGTGAGAAATGTGATTTAAGAGAATTATTACCTGAATTTTTTTGTCTTCCTGAAATGTTTAAAAATATTAATAAATTAAATTTAGGTTATTTACAAAATTTAAATGGTGAAGTTAATTTAGAAAAATTAAGAGTTAAAAATGTTTTATTACCAAAATGGGCAAGTAATAATAATAAAATTTTTATAATAAAAATGAGAGAAATTTTAGAAAATGAAAATTTAGAAATTAATAATTGGATAGATTTAATTTTTGGGATTAATCAAAGAGGAAAAAATGCTTTAAAAAAAGGAAATATATATCATCCATATTGTTATGATGATGTTATGGAACCAAGAATTAATTTATATAAAAAAAAAAATAAAGATTCTGAAGTTAAATGTATTTTTACTTTATATGAATTAGGTATTCATCCAGTTAAAGTTTTTAATAGTGAAATAAAAAAATATAGTAAAAAAATAATAAAAAATGATAACTTTTATTTAAATAATAAAATAAATAATCATAATAAAGAGATTATTTTTATTTCTACTTTTGAAGATAATTATAATAATTATAATAATGTTGAAAATTTATATATTTTATTTGATGATTTTGAAAGAATAAAAATTAATTTTACTGAAAATAAAGGTAAATTACTTTTAGATATATATTCCTTTTCTCAAATTATATCATTTGAAAAAAATCATTTATATAAAGATTTATTAGTCTTATCATTAAATAATAATTTATTTTTTATAATTACAGGATTTATAAATGGAGATATATATTTTTTACAAATAAAAGAGGACATAAATTTAAAAAAAGGAAATATTAACAATAATAATAATAATAATATAGTAGAAATAAGAAGTGAAAATCCTTTAATATCAAAAAGAGATAATAGTATAATAACATGTATAGAAATAGATAAAGATGAAGAATTTATATATGCAGGAACCCAAATGGGAAGTATAATAATATATAAATTTATAAATTCAAAGATACAATTTTTTGCATTAAAAAATAATCACACTGATAGAATTAATTATATTAATTCAAATGTAAGACTAAATATGTTTATTGATTGTTCTTCTGATGGTTATATTAATTTATATATTATGCCAAAAGTTCAATTAATTAGATCTATATATTATTCATATGAGATTTTTATTGATTTTGTATTTTTATCTTCTTCACCTCTTCCTTCTTTTACATTACATACTAATAAAAATAGTTTTATTTGTTATTCAATAAATGGTGATAAATTAGATAGTGTTCTTGAAAAAGATATAGAGGAAAATCCTTTTATGATATCACCTATTGTTTATTATAATAATGATTTTATGGATTATTTAATTTATGGTACTGGAAATAATTATTTAAGAATAAGAAAATTTCCTTATATGAATTTAATATATGAAATTAAAGTTGAACAAAATGAATTAAAGTATCAATCTATTAATCATATTAAATTTATTCTAATATCAAAAAATAAATATTTTATTTATATAATGTTTGAAAATTCTAACAAAATCAATATAATACCTTTAAAATTATGATAAAGTATTTTATTATTAATCTATTATAGTTATTATAGTAATTTGTGACTTTAAATCTTTATAAAAATATATATTATTGATAAAAATTAATTAATATAAAATATTATTATATATTAAAATAAAAAATTAAAGTGGTCAAAATTCATATTTCTAGTTACAAAGAAGATAAAATAGTATATACACAAAATGATTAAAATCAAATGAAGAATTTAATTATTTTTAATTATATCTTTTCCAAAAACTAAATAATAACAATATAATCCTTTTTCTAATTTTTTTATATTAATTCCAATATACTTTGCATTTTTATGAAAAATATTATTTCTTCTATGAAAAAATGAACCTGTATCATCAACAATTTGAAGAAGAACAGATAATTCAATATTTGAAGTCATAATATCATAATGAAAATTAATTAATTCATAATTTTTTTCAAATAAATGTTGTTTAAAATTATTTAAAGCACAAGTCAAATAATTTTCTTTAATAAAATAATAATTTTGATTTTGAAATGAAAAATCATTTGTATCATCTGGAAAGGGAAAAGTTAATTCATTTTTTAAAATTAAAGATTGATTTGGTTTTTCATTTTTAAATAAATTTTTACAAGACTCAAAAGCACTTTTTCCTTTATTTAATTTAATTTTATTATTTTTATCCACTTCAATATAAGAATATTTTGGCATTGTTTTAATTAAAGGATAATATTTATCAATTTTTTGAACAATTAATTCTGGATTTAATCTCATTAAATTTATTTCATTGAACATTGATTCTCTCATAATTTCTAATTCATTTGATTCATCAAATTTTAAAGTTAAAACTTGTTGTCTTGAAACTTCTGATTCAGATGAATTTTTTTTTTCTTTATATTTATCATTTTGTTCTATATTATCATCTATTTCTAATAAATAATTTAAATTTTGTTTATTTTTATTTTCTAATATTGGAAGATTTGAAATGTTTATTTCTGTTTGATTTTTACATACTTGACATCCCATTATTTTTTTTTAATTTTATCTTAATAAATAATCTTTTTTAATATTATTTTAAATATATTTTTATTGAAAAAAATGAAAAGATTTTATTAAATAATATTTATATTTTATAATTATTTTTTATTATAATTTATTACATATTCAAAAAGTAAGTAAGATCTTTTGAAACGTAATATTATTATATTTACAAAATTTAATTAATTTATTTATTTGAAAAGATGGATTTTAGAGATTCTTTTCTATATTTCAATGATTTGGAAAAAAAAAAAATTCATTACATTTTATTATCCTAAATTAAATTTTTTTCTTCTTTTTTCTATTTTATTTAAAGAATCATCTTTCTGAATTTCAGAAAGTACTTTTATATAATTATTAACATGAATTTCTTTAATTTCATTAATTTTTTTTTCATTTTTTTTCCTCCAACCATTTTCAATTAATTCTTTCATAGAAATTCTTTGAGAATTATCAGGATTTAACATTCTAATAATTAAATTAAATAATTCTCTATATTCACCATTTTCAAATTTATTTTTCCTAAAAAAATCATTAAGATATATTAAACTTCCATTAATTTCATTTTTAATTTTTTCTTTACTTAATTCAGAATCTTGAATATCTTTATTAATAACATCTTTCCTAGTAATTAATTTAAATAAAATACAACCAATAGCAAAAACATCAATTTTATCTGCATCAGAAGCATTAATTTCTCTATCAACATTATAATATTCAGGAGGCATATATGACATTGTACCACTTGATAATAATTCATATTTACCAATTTTTGGTACTAAATCAGTTAATGAAAAATCAGATAATTTTAATTCTTGATTAAATAATAATAAATTCTCTGGTTTTATATCAAAATGTACCCAATCATTTTCAAATAAAAACATCATTGAATTTATTATTTGATTAAAAAAAAATTTTATTAATGAATTACTCATTTTTTTATAACATAAAAATTTTGTTGTAATGTTTCCAAATAATTGTTCTTTAAAAAATGTAGAAATTATTGTTTTAAAATTTCCAGTTGCTTTATTCATTATAATTGCATAAGAATATTTTGATAATTTATAATAACCAAATGAACGAATAAAAGATTTGTGCTTTGCAGAAGTTGAAAATTTACAATCATGTAATGCTAATTGAGATTTATATCTTGCATTTTCTTTATTTCCACTTTTATCTGAGATTCCTATAAATTTTACAGCGTATTCCATACCTTTTGCTGTATTTGCTAAAAATACTTTTGAATATCCACCTTTTCCTAATAATCTTTTTTTATTTAAAAATAAATTTGTTTCTTTTTCAAATTTAGTTAATAAATTGTTTTCTTCTATTTCTTTTGGAAACATATATGTTTTTTTTTTTGTTTTTTTTTTTTTTGTTTATTTAATTTTTTAGATTCTTAAATATATCAGATAAATAGAAATAAATAATAAATCTTTTAGAAAAAAAAAATATTTTTATTGAAATAAATTCATTAGCTCAATTAAAAATAAATATTTTAAATAAATAATATAACATCACCAAAAAAAAAAAAATTAAAAGAAAAAAAAAAAATAAAATATTATATATTATTAAACATGAAGAAACTATCTAAATTCCCTTTCTTTATATCATTAATGATATTATCATTAACAAATTCATGGTCATTAGAATCTCTATGGGAAAAAACATTAAAAAATAAAGGAGAAAAAAAATATTTTTTCTTATCAGACCCAGATAACATTTTAACAGAAAAAGAAATAAGAGACTTGGAAGGACATATGACTCTTTTATTTAATCAATGGAATGTAAATACATATTTATTCATAATTAATAAATTAGATTCACCATCAATTGATGATGAGTATTTAGATTCAATTACAAATTCATTATTTTCAAAAATAGAAAAAGAAATAAATAATAAATCAGAGAGTACATTTGTATCAATAATAATTGCAAATAATAAAGTAACAAAATATAAATTAGGAAAAAAATTAATGCAAAGAGCAACAAAAAGAGAATTAGAAAGAATGAAAGAAAATTCACAAAAAAAATTAAAAGAAGAAGAAAGACTTTATACAATATTTTTATCTCAATTTTCTAGTATTGAATATATAATTGATGGTGAAGATGATGTTATTCCTGGATGGGATGATTGGCCTTATCCTAATGATGATCCTGATGATTTAGATGATCCAAATAATTATCCTGATAATGATAATGTTAATGTTAATAATAAGACTAAAAGAGAATATGTTCTTCCTAATTCTATTTATATTATTATTATTATATTTTTAGTTGTTCTTGTTTTATTCCTTATTTGGCTATTTTTCTCACTTGCTAGAAGAGTTAAACAAATGAGTTCTGGGAAAATTGATTATAATATGTTTCCTAATGAAATTGATTTAAATAAAAAATAATCATTTAATTTTGAAAATTTTATAAATTTAAATATTTATCACAATTATAAAGTCTTAAATTTTATTTTTTATATGAATTCAAAAAAAAAGAAAAAAAAAAGGTAATTTTTTTTAAATTAATTAACTATTTTAATTATTAATATAATAAAAAAATGGAATCAGGAGAAATGAAATTTTGGATTGATATGGATGAAAATAATATAATAGGAAAAGGAGGTTTTGGAACAGTTCGTCCAGCATATGAAATAAATGATACAAAAAGAAAAAGAAAATATGCAGCAAAATCAGTACCAGAACATATAAGAACAAACGAAAAAGAAATGACTGCATTCGGAAATGAAATTTTAGTATCAACTCAATTTGAAAATGAAAACTTAGTTAAATTTTATGGATTAACAGAAGTAGATAATGTAATGTACATGATATTTGAATATTGTAATGGAGGAGATTTAAATAATTTTTCAAAAAAATATAAAGAATTAAATAATGAACCAATAAAAGAAAGAGATGCATTATTAATAATAAAAGGAATAACAAATGGATTATATTGTCTTCATAGAAATAATATAATACATCATGATATAAAACCAGCAAATATTTTATTAAAATTTGATACAGATGATGCTTTAAAGAAATTAGATTTAAATCATTGTTCTGTTAAAATATCAGATTTTGGTTTAGCTAAATTTCGTGCTAGTGATGATGGAAGTGGAATTGGAGGTACACCAACTTATATGGATCCAATTATTATTATTGATAGAGTTAGAGATCCTAATAAAACTGAAAGTGATAAAACTGATATTTGGAGTTTAGGTATTTTATCTTATAAATTATTATTTGAAAATCATCCTTTTATTGAACCTTATGCTTTTAAAAATAAAACTTATATGAGAGTTCTTGGTGAAAATTTAAAAAAAAAAACTTATAATATTCCTCTTTATAGTAATCAAAATATTTCTAAAGAATCTATTTGCTTTATTGATGCTTGTTTAAAAAGAGAACAAAATTATAGAAAAACTAGTGAAGAATTGTCTTATTCTAGATTTTTAACTAGACCTTATGAGAAATTTAATTTTTTAAATCAAGATAATGTTGAAAATGAAATTAAAGATGAGTCTTTAAGAGATACAAATGAATCTGTTATACTTAATATTGGTTCACCTATTTATTTTGAAGATCAGATTTCTATTTAGATTATTTTTTTAATTTTTTAAAAATTATAATTAATTACATTTTATTATTTCATATTTCTATTTTATTGGATAATTTTATATTGAATAAAAATCACACCCTTAATTCATTCTTTTATGATTTAAAAGTAATATTGATATTAAAATTTGAATAATTGTTTATAATAAATAAAAAGGATTTTTCAATATTTTCAAATATTAAAATAAACTCAATTATTTCTTTTTTTACTATCATTGATATTTCTTAAAGGGTTTCTTTAATAAAATAATATAATTTTTTTTAAATTTTATATTTATTTATTGTTCTTTTTTTATTTATCAACATTTAATGATGTTATATAATTATAGTTATCATCTATTTCATTTATTCTTCTTCTTCTTTTTCGATTATAATGAAATTTATATATTAAAAATAATAAAATAATTATGATTAAAATTAAAGTTATTATTACAAAAATTTTACTAGATATTTTATTCTTTTTTTCTTCTTTATAAAAACCAATTTTGAGATTTTGATAATCAAAAAAAAATTGATATTTTTTTAAAAAAGGTTTACCTAAAACCCAATTATCAAAATGGCTATTTTCAATAAAATAAATTAAGAAATAAATTTTATTTTTAATTTTTAAAAACAATTCTTCTTTTTTTAATATAAAAGTATAATTTAATTCCATATTATAAAAAGATATATCAGGG